>UMJG01000102.1_pt1 | contig 12715 bp, 8 predicted proteins | sample 1965981 | NCBI WGS metagenome assembly UMJG01 (sample SAMEA4836144, study PRJEB28245) | human gut metagenome | biome: gut microbiome; material: fecal sample | place: Denmark | collected 2008 | reverse complement strand
AGCTTTTTCCGGTTCTTTTCGTCCGGAGTGATTTCCATGGTTGAGATCTGGGTGTTCAATTGGGACATTTGATGGAGTTTGTCCATAAACTCATTGTTGGTACGGATCAATTTGGCCACATCACCTAATTTATATTCATAGAAATCGATCAACGCCTTACTGGTGGAGTAATTGACAAGCAAATCATTGTCCATCATCCGGTAAGCGGCGTCCATGCTTGCCACCTGTTTGGTTTGTTCTCCGTAGTTGATGATGCGGTTTTCTATATTGTACTCGATTAAAGAATCCTCGGCGGCAGTCAGCATTTTGCCCAGTCTGGCCAGTTCTTCTTGAAAGAACTTGATCACATTGTTTGTTTCTCCATAGCGTAGTTCATGGTATTGTTTGACAAACTCTTCATTCAGAATCTCAAGTGTGTTATAAGCTATTCCCGGATCGTTGGCACTATAAGCAATCTCGATCATATCACTGTTTCCCAACCTGGCTACTTTTATATGTTGTGAGAGTAGAGGTACGCTGAAATAAGGGTGGGTATAATTGAGTAGTTGGTAGATGAAATTATTGACGGACGGGCGTTCAAAAGCTACCAGATTATGATAGGTCTTCTCTTCGTTTTGCTTGTCTATCAATGCCTGTAACTCTCGTGGAATACCGGAAACCAGCTGCTGGTAATGTATGGCTGAAATATAACTGGTGTTTCTTTCGGCATCTCCATAGACCAGACAGCGGGCAAGCAGTTTCAGAGATACTATTTTCAGTGTGCGTTCCGTTGTAATGATATTCATTAAATTACTCATGTGCACGGTGGCGTTTCGGGTATCGGTGGCATCTACGTTGTATCCGGAGATGATTCCTGTAAAGATGGTGGTTTTCACATCATACGTTTTTTCCAGATTTCTGGTAAGAAACCATGCTATGATACCGGCTATACATGGAAATATAACCATCCACCAACGGATACGGTAGATAAACTTGACTATGTATTTAAATAATTCCATGCTTCTTATTCCTTTTTGTCTTTTTTCTTACTTTGCCTCTTGTTTTCTTCCTGTTCCTGTATCGTTGTTTCTTGAACGTCCTTTTCTCCTTGTATGGTCAGGATGGGGGTGTGGGAGATTATTTCAAGGGTCAGCAGCTGGTCGTTAATAGTAGAGCGTAGTAAGGCAAAGTCTTGATTAGCGGCAAATTCCTGTTCTTTAGTCTTGGCCACATCATGAATAGAGGTACGTCTGTTTCTATATTCCTGTTCTGCAACAGCCGATGCACCTTTATATAAAGCTATATTTTCAGCTGATCTTTGCAATGTTTCTATATTGGATAAAATCTGGACATATAAATGAGCTATTTGTATTTTAAGGGTTTCGTATGCTTCCTGTTTTCTTAACTCGGCAATATCCACCTGGATTCGCTGGCGCTTGATTCCTCCCCGGAGGTCGAACAGCTTTTCAAAAGGAATACTGATGCCGCCTCCCACATTCCACGAAGTCTGTTCTGTACCTACATACCTGTAAATAAGTGGGGTGTTGACATCCGTATTGCTGGCCACATTGTCTGCTATACCGTAAGAAGCACTTCCGCCGGCATGGATAAACCCCAGCCAGTTCCTTTTCTCTTTCGATAGTAGCTTTTTCTGTAACTGTTTCTCCTTCTCTAAAATCTGTAAGCTTGGAGTGCTGCGTGCATTCTCATAAAGGACACTTAACGGAGGCAGCTTTATCTTTGCATAATCCACATTCATATTCCCCAATATATCATCCTGTGTCACAAGAGGTTGTTGTACCGGTTGTGTTTGCTGCTCTTCCTGTTGTGCGCTTAAATGATGGATAGAACAATACATACAGATGACAAAAAGACATACTTTTCCCATATAATAAATCCCCTTTTTATTCCTAAAACAAATTATTTAAACATCTCCTTTTTGGACAAAAGCTGTCAAAGTCTTGAACAGGATTTTCATATCCAGGAAAAAGGAGAATTCTCTACCGTATTTCAAATCTAATTCTTTGCGTTCTTTAGCGGATAATTTTCCGGCATTCCCCCGTTTTTCCACCTGCCACAAGCCGGTCAGCCCGGCAGGCGCCATGAAGCGTTCGATACTTTCATCGTTTGTCAGGCGTTCGGCTTCATAGAGTGGAAGAGGACGGTTCCCCACCACAGACATGTCGCCTTTCAAGATGTTGACCAGTTGAGGTAACTCATCCAGGCTGTATTTTCGTAAAACGCGTCCTACCTTGGTAACCCGCGGGTCTTTTTCTATTTTTATGAAAGGACTTTCATCCAGTGCGTTTTGTCTGGAAATAAACTCTTCTTCCGGAATGATGAAGTCATCGGAAACCAGCATTCCGCCATTATCTATAACACCGTCATCTCCAAACATCAGTCCTCCTAATTCTTCCATCGAGAAATCTTTGGCAATCTCCGGAGTGCCTTCCGGCTGGTACTGGTTCTGACCGGCAAGGTCTTTCAGCTTTTTATCGGCGTCCGTATACATGGAACGGAATTTCAGGAAATTAAAAATGGTATAATTCGTTCCTACCCGTTTGGATTTGTAAATAACAGGTCCTTTGCTTTCCATACGTATGGCTATGGCAATCAGCAGAAAGACTGGGGACAGGAAGACTAACGCTGCACCGGAGAAAAGGATATCGAAGCAGCGCTTCCATTGGGGAAGGATAAAATGCCTCACGTCTTTTTTCTTCCGGTTATGTGCATATAGCAGTTCCTGCCGTTTATTGATGATGTCTATTTTCTGCCTTAACCGGGCGGTGGTGATGTTCAAACTGACGGTATCGTTTATTCCGCTGTTCAGATAGACTTTGCTGGCTTCGGGAGTCAGCCTGTCCGTAATGAGTACGACATATGCCTGATAGAACTTTTTCCTGAAAGCACCGATCTGTTCAATATCTCCGTTCATCTCCCCTTGTTCGTGAAGGACAATGATGTTCTCACGTACTTTCAGTCTGATACAAATTGTAATGGCATCCTGGTAGCTTTGGGCATAAATCATCTGGACATTTTCGAGCTTGCTGAATTTGCGCAAAAAATCCTTGTTCTTTCCTATATAAAGCAGAAAGGTCATGCTGATTTACTCAATGATTTTCTTAATTCTTACTTTTAACTCCATGGGATTGAAAGGTTTGACAATATAGTCTTCCGCGCCTTCTTGTAACAGGCGGATGCGTTCTGTGGTACTGTCTTCGCTGCTTAGCATAACCACCGGAATGTGTTTGAATAGCTGATTGGATTTTATCCATTCCAGAAACTCGTCTCCACGCATTTCGGGCATACGGATATCTGATATAATCAAATCTGGTATGTTACCTTCCTGAAGCCATTTTACCCCTTCGATGCCATTCGGTAACCAAATACAATCATAATCACTGGCCAGATAGATTGAAAGGACTTTTGCAATTGCTATTTTGTCGTCCAAGACCAAAATTTTCTTTCTCATAGAGTAATCTTTAGATTTTAATGGGCAAAAGTAAAGAAAATTATTGTGAATAAACAACTTTATTCTATTAATTTTTTGGCGTAAAGATTGCTTTTCCTTAACCAAGTGTCTGAAATAGGGGGTTGAATGGAATAAAATCCCTTTGGAAAAAGGGAAAAAAGAAGACGGGACAACTCCTGTACATTATATATTGTAGTGTATATGATAAGATTAAGATGTGATATTGTATGATGGATGATATTTATTATATTGAAAAATAGTGTTTTGGAACATAATAAAAATAAATATATTGTTTTGTGTAATTCGAAAAATAGTATTTATCTTTGCTGCCGGAAATGATAAAAGCCATATTACTATGTCGGAAATAAACCAGACGATTAATTTACATGTATCTGTGGACTGTGTGCTGATTGGGTTTGATGGAGAGCAGTTCCGTGTCCTGTTGGTAAGGCAGGTGGGGAAACAGTCCGAGGACGGATATAATAACATGAAGTTGCCGGGCAGCCTTATCTATGACGATGAGGATCTGGATGAGGCGGCCAAGCGGGTGTTGAATGAGTTGACGGGCCTGAAGAATGTGAAGCTTACCCAGTTTAAGGCGTATGGATCGAAAGACCGTACCCGTAACCCTAAGGATGTGCTGTGGCTGGAACGTTTTCATCGTTTGGACGAGAAGAAAATAGACCGCATTGTGACTATCGCTTACCTGACACTGGTGAAGATTGACAGACGGTTCGAACAGCTGTCTGATAAATACGATGCTTGCTGGACACCTGTGACGGAGGTGAAAAGCCTGGCGTTCGACCATTTCCAGATTTTGCAGGATGCATTGGTGCATATACGCCATTATGTGGAATATGCTCCTTCCGCAATGTTCGACTTGCTTCCCCGGAAGTTTACGGCGGCCCAGTTGCGGACTGTCTATCAGTTGATTTATGATAAGGTGTTTGACGTAAGGAACTTCCATAAGAAGATAGCGTTGATGCCATATGTAGTACCTTTGGAAGAAAAACAGGTAGGTGTATGCCACAGGGCGGCACGCTTCTATAAGTTCGACCGTTCAATATATAATAAGTCGGGAACGAAGTGATAACAGACAGATAACTTTAGCCTTGTTGTGATTGCTGTGAGAATACTCCGCCTGGTCGTTTCGGGGAATCGGTATATGCTTTGGGATTCTTCACCGGCCTTTCCTTGGAAGGATAATGCTGATGCATCGGGACAGAGACTATTATTTTTAAATTCTTAATTTTCAATTTAAATGTACCTATTAGGTTATGATATTGGCAGTTCGTCGGTAAAGGCGAGTTTGGTAAATGCAGAGACCGGAAAGTGTGTTTCTTCTGCATTCTTCCCTAAAACAGAGGCTGCTATTATGGCTGCCCGCCCCGGATGGGCTGAGCAGGATCCGCAAAATTGGTGGGAAAATCTGAAATTGTCAACTCAGGCTGTCATGGCCGGGAGTGGGATCGGTCCGGATGGAATTGCCGCTATCGGTATCTCTTATCAGATGCACGGACTGGTTTGTGTGGATAAAGGGCAAAATGTATTACGTCCGGCTATTATATGGTGTGACTCACGGGCGGTTCCATACGGGCAGAAAGCGTTTGAGGCATTGGGGGAAACGCAATGTCTTTCTCATCTGCTGAACTCTCCGGGGAATTTTACCGCTTCCAAACTGGCATGGATTAAAGAGAATGAGCCTGCTGTATACGAACGTATTTATAAAATAATGCTGCCCGGCGATTATATCGCTATGAAACTGACGGGGGATATTTGTACCACGGTGTCCGGTTTGTCCGAAGGGATGTTCTGGGATTTTCAGGCAAATGATGTCGCGGGCTTCCTGATGGATTATTATGGATTCGACCGTTCGCTGATAGCTGATATCAAACCGACTTTTGGCGAGCAGGGGCGTGTAAATGCATGGGCTGCCAAAGAATTGGGCCTGAGAGAGGGAATTCCTGTAACCTATCGCGCCGGAGACCAGCCTAATAATGCATTGTCGCTCAATGTGTTCAATCCGGGAGAGATTGCTTCTACGGCAGGAACATCGGGAGTGGTATATGGCGTGAACGGTGAGGTGAATTATGATCCGAAATCCCGGGTGAATACTTTTGCCCATGTAAATCATACTGCCGAGCAGACCCGTCTGGGAGTGTTGTTGTGTATCAATGGTACCGGTATATTGAATTCGTGGGTGAAACGTAATGTGGCTCCCGAAGGTATTTCTTACAGTGATATGAACAGGCTGGCGGCACAGGCTCCTGTCGGCAGTGCCGGAGTAAGTATTCTTCCTTTTGGCAACGGGGCGGAGCGTATGCTGGAAAATAAAGAGACAGGATGCTCTATATGTGGAGTTAATTTTAACCTGCATGGAAAGCAGCATATTGTTCGTGCCGCACAGGAAGGGATCGTGTTCTCGTTTAAATACGGCATTGATATCATGGAGCAGATGGGTATCCCTGTACAGAAGATTCATGCCGGACATGCCAATATGTTTCTCAGTCCTATCTTCCGCGAAACATTGGCGGGAGTGACAGGGGCTGTAATCGAACTGTATGACACGGATGGATCGGTGGGCGCCGCCAAGGGGGCCGGCATAGGCGCGGGTGTTTATAAAGATAACAACGAGGCATTTGCCACATTGGAAAAACTGGAGGTGATAGAGCCTGATGTGGCACAGCGCACTGCTTACGATGATGCGTATGCCCGCTGGAAATCCAATCTGGAGAGAGCGATGGCTGCCTTTTAAGGACCTTCGGATAAAGAAATGGCTATCCGCCTGCGTGTTGAAAAAAAATAGTAGATAAATTAGAACAAGTTATTAAAATAAGTAAAGAATTATGGCTACAAAAGAGTATTTTCCCGGTATAGGAAAGATTAAATTTGAAGGTAAGGAAAGTAAGAACCCGATGGCGTTCCGTTATTATGATGCTGAAAAGGTAATTAACGGAAAGAAGATGAAAGACTGGTTGAAGTTTGCTATGGCATGGTGGCATACGTTGTGTGCCGAGGGCGGTGACCAGTTTGGCGGCGGAACAAAGAAATTCCCTTGGAACGGTGATGCCGATAAGGTGCAGGCTGCCAAGAATAAGATGGATGCCGGCTTTGAATTCATGCAGAAAATGGGAATCGAATATTATTGTTTCCATGATGTGGACTTGTGTGAGGAAGCCGATACAATCGAGGAATATGAAGCGAATCTGAAAGAGATAGTTGCTTATGCCAAACAGAAACAGGCTGAAACCGGAATCAAATTGTTATGGGGTACGGCAAATGTTTTTGGTCATGCACGCTATATGAACGGGGCTGCTACAAACCCCGAATTTGATGTGGTTGCCCGCGCTGCTGTCCAGATAAAGAACGCTATTGACGCTACCATCGAACTGGGTGGCTCCAATTACGTGTTCTGGGGTGGACGTGAAGGGTATATGTCTTTATTGAATACAGATCAGAAGCGTGAGAAAGAACATCTGGCTCAGATGTTGACCATCGCCCGCGATTATGCCCGGAGCAAAGGGTTTACAGGTACTTTCCTGATTGAACCCAAACCGATGGAGCCGACTAAGCATCAATATGATGTGGATACCGAAACTGTGGTAGGGTTCTTGAAAACTCACGGACTGGACAAGGATTTCAAGGTGAACATTGAAGTGAATCATGCTACGTTGGCTGGTCATACATTTGAGCATGAACTGGCTGTTGCGGTAGATAACGGAATGTTGGGATCTATTGACGCTAACCGTGGCGATTATCAGAACGGATGGGATACAGACCAGTTCCCTATCGACAATTACGAACTGACCCAGGCCATGATGCAGATTATCCGCAACGGCGGTTTGGGTAATGGCGGTACCAACTTTGATGCCAAGACACGTCGTAACTCTACTGATCTGGAAGATATCTTTATCGCCCATATTGCAGGTATGGACGCTATGGCGCGTGCATTGGAAAGTGCTGCTGCTTTGCTTAATGAATCTCCTTACTGCAAGATGTTGTCAGACCGCTATGCTTCATTCGACAGTGGCAAAGGCAAAGAATTTGAAGAAGGCAAGCTGACACTGGAAGACGTAGTGGCTTATGCTAAGCAGAATGGTGAGCCCAAGCAAGTAAGCGGTAAGCAGGAATTGTACGAAGCCATCGTAAATATGTATTGCTGATCCGGCCGGAATGGTATTGCACAAGTTTTACCCTTGCAGACCTTTTTTAAGAAGGAGGGCTGTGCAATGAAGTCTGAATGAATTCTGCTAACGGATTATTAAAGAATAAACGGCTGTACACCGTCAGGTGGCAGCCGTTTTTATATTTGTTAGAGGGATATTTATGAAATAATACTCGCCTATATCGAAAATAATATCTACCTTTGCGGCTGCTAAATTACTAAGTTTATTGAATTTATATGATAAAAAAACTATTATCCGTACTGGTCTTAGTTTTTGCCCTCTCGGGTTCTGTGCTTGCACAGCAATCTATGAGTGACCAACAGGTGTTGGAATATGTGAAGACGGGCATGCAACAAGGAAAAGACCAACGTCAGATTGCTACAGAGTTAGCCCGTAGAGGAGTGACACAAGAACAGGCTAAGCGTGTAAAGAAACTTTATGAACAGCAAAATGGGTCTGCTGATAAAGACGCAAATGCAACGATGCAAAATCGGAACCGTTTGCGTGAAAAGACAAAGACGCAGGAAGATATCTATGTAACAGAGAATTTTACTTTCGACCAACGTCCGGCTGCGGGCAGAGTGGTAGGGAAGAACTTGTCGGACAGTGTTTCTGCCAATCGCTATTACGAGGGGATGGGCATGGGCGATATGGAAGAAATGCAGAAGGATAAGGTGTACGGACGGGAGATTTTTGAAACCAGAAACCTTACATTCGAGCCGAGTGTGAATCTGGCTACTCCTCCTAATTACCGTCTGGGGCCGGGTGATGAGGTAATCATTGATATCTGGGGTACAAACCAGGCCACCATCCGCGATAATGTATCTCCGGACGGATCTATCACGATCCCCGATTTGGGATTGATTTATCTGAACGGCATGACTATTGCCGAAGCCAACCAATATTTGCGTAAAGAACTGAATAAGATTTATGCAGGGCTTGATAATGAACAGAACCCGTCCTCACAAATCAAGGTTACTTTGGGAAACAGCCGGACGATCCAGGTGAACGTGATGGGGGAAGTGTTCCAACCGGGAACTTATGCATTGTCTTCTTTCTCTACCGTGTTTCATGCACTGTACCGTGCCGGTGGCGTGAGCGATATCGGTAGCTTGCGCAATATACAAGTAGTGCGCGGAGGACAGAAAATCGCTACCGTAGATGTGTACGATTTTATTATGAAAGGTAAAATCAATGATGATATCCGCTTGCAGGAAGGCGATGTGATCATCGTTCCTCCATACGAGGCGTTGGTTAGCATAGAGGGTAATGTGAAACGCCCCATGAAATACGAGATGAAAAACAACGAAAGTGTTGCCACGTTGTTGAAGTATGCCGGTGGATTTTCGGGGGATGCCTATACCCGTTCTCTCCGCATGATTCGTCAAAACGGAAAGGAGTATCAGATTTATACGATTGATGATATTGATTATTCCGTATTCCAGGTAAAAGATGGTGATGCGCTGACTGCTGAAGCTATTCTGGACCGTTTTGAGAACAAGCTTGAAATCAAGGGGGCTGTCTATCGTCCGGGCATTTATCAGTTCGGAGGAACCTTGAATACAGTCCGCCAACTGGTGGAAAAGGCTGAAGGCCTTATGGGTGATGCCTTTACAGGACGTGCGGTGTTGCATCGCGAGCGCGAGAATCTGAAGAAAGAGGTTATTCAAGTAGATATAAAAGGCATCATGGACGGTACTGCACCCGATGTACCTTTGCAGCGTAATGATGTGCTTTATATTCCCAGTATTCATGACTTGGAGGATGTGGGAAGCATCATGGTGTATGGTGAGGTTGCCCGTCCGGGTGAGTTCGCTTTTGCCGACAATACGACTTTGGAGGATATTATAATCCAGGCTGGCGGATTGATGGAATCGGCTTCTACCGTCCGTGTGGATGTTTCCCGCCGTATCAAGGATAGCAAAGGTACGGAAGCGGTTTCCACCATAGGACAAATGTACTCGTTTTCTCTGAAAGACGGTTTTGTGATAGACGGAGAACCGGGTTTTGTGTTGCAGCCATACGATCAGGTATATGTGCGTAAGAGCCCTGCTTATCAGGAACAGGTGAATGTGCAGGTGACCGGTGAGGTTTTGTATGAAGGTGATTATGCGCTGACAGAGAAGAGCGAACGTCTTTCCGATTTGATCAAGAAGGCAGGTGGAGTGACTCCGTTTGCTTATATCAAAGGGGCCCGTTTAAGCCGTCGTATCAATGCCGATGAACGCAAACGTATGGAAACGGTTCTGGATATGGCCAAGACTGGAAAGGACTCCATTGATGTCAACCGGCTGGATTTGGGAGATATCTATTATGTGGGCATCGATTTGGAAAAAGCGATGCTTAAACCCGGCTCCAGTGCGGATATCGTATTGCGTGAGGGGGATGTGATTGAAATTCCCGAATACAACAACACGGTACGTATCAGCGGGGCTGTGATGTATCCCAATACCGTTTCATTTGAAGATGGCAAGACGTTGAAATATTATATAGAGCAGGCCGGAGGTTACGGTTTCCGTGCGAAGAAGAGCAAGGCGTATATTGTATATATGAACGGTCAGGTGAAGAGAGCGAAGAAGGGTAGCCGTGAGCTGATCCAGCCGGGCTGTGAGGTGATTGTTCCGGTGAAGGAAAAGAGCAACTGGTCTTTGCAGAACACCTTGTCCATAGCAACCACCAGTGCGTCGTTGGCTACTATGATTGCATCTATTGCTAATATCTTAAAATAGAAACAGTATGGCGGAAGATAAGAATTATACGAATAATACGGAAAGACCACGGGAAGACGAGGAGTTGGAAATTGATTTGATGGAGTATGTCCGTAAGTTGTGGGCTGCCCGAAAGATGCTGCTGAAGGTTGCCGGAATAGGTGCTATTGTAGGGGTGATTATCGCTCTGAGTATTCCCAAGCAATATACGGTGGAAGTGACATTGTCTCCCGAATCCGGTAAAAGCGGAGGGGGGAGCCTGTCGGGAATGGCTGCCATGCTGGGGATCGGAGGCATGAGTCTGGGCAGTGAGGCGGATGCGTTGAACGTATCTCTTTTCCCGGATATAGTAGCGTCTACTCCTTTCATTCTGGAACTGTTTAATGCACATGTCACTACGTTGGACGGTGAGGTGGATACTACTTTTGTAGCTTATCTCGATGAGCAGAAAGCTCCGTGGTGGGGTGCTGTTATGGGATTGCCCGGGGCGGCTATAGGCGGGGTGAAATCTCTCTTCTCCGATAAGGAAGAGGAAGAAGGGAACAGGCTGGATCCTTTCCACCTGACAGAAGATCAGGCGAAGAAAGTGGAAGCCATGCGTAAGGCGATTACTGCTGATGTGGATAAGAAAACCGGCATCACCACAGTGACGGTGACTTTGCAGGACCCGATGGTTACGGCCGCCATTACAGACACGGTAGTGGTGAAGCTTCAGGAGTATATCACAGCGTACAGGGTCTCCAAAGCCCAGCAGGATTGTGCTTATCTGGAACAATTGTATAAGGAACGCCAGCAGGAGTATTATGTAGCCCAGCAGAATTATGCCAATTACATGGATGCCAACAAGGGGGTTGTCCTTCAAAGTGCTTTGACGGAGAGAGAACGGTTGCAGAATGATATGAATCTGGCATATCAGGTGTATAGCCAGGTGGCTACCCAATTGCAGGTGGCACGGGCCAAAGTACAGGAGGCCAAACCTGTATTTGCCGTTGTGGAACCTGCCAGTGTGCCGTTGCTGCCTTCGGGAACCAGCAAGAAGGTGATTCTTGTCGGATTTATTTTCCTGGCAGTGGCGGGCGCTTCCGCATGGATCTTGTTCGGACGTGAATTCTTTGAAAATCTGAAGGCAGGACTTAATGCTCCTCAGGAGGGGATGGAGAAGAAGTGATATAAAGATATTGACCTATAAAAACAGGGTGCATCTCTTTCGTAGGAGGTGCACCCTGTTTTTATAGGTCAATCTTCGGAAATGTTGCCCTGAACGTTACGATAGTCCGGTGTGCAGTTTTCGGCTTCTTTAATTTCACTGGCAAAACCGGACAAACGCAGAATCAAAACTGCCTTTAATATAAACTTTGATTAAAGTCGAAATCCGTTTGATAGTCTTTCAATCTCGGATGTTTCTTGTCCTTGTCGGACAAAATAACCTTGTCGGCCGGAAGTCGCCAGTCTATGCCTAGATCGGGGTCGTCCCATGCGATTCCTCCTTCGCTTTGCGGAGCATAATAATGGTCACACTTGTATTGGAACAACACCTCGTCACTTAGTACCGCAAAGCCGTGTGCGAATCCGCGGGGGATAAAAAACTGCCGGTGATTCTCTCCGGTCAATTCTACAGCCACATGCTTTCCGAAAGTGGGAGAACCTTTCCGGATATCTACAGCCACATCCAGTACCGCTCCCTTGATCACACGCACCAGCTTGCTTTGTGTGAAAGGAGGTTTCTGGAAATGCAGGCCGCGTAATACACCATAAGTGGAGAAACTCTCATTATCCTGTACAAATGTAGTCCTGCATACTTTTTCTTCAAATTCACGTCCCGAGAAGCTTTCAAAGAAATACCCTCTTGCATCATTAAAAATACGGGGTTCCAAAATGAAAACCCCGTCTATTGCTGTTTTTATAACTTCCATTATTCTAATCCCAGTTCTTTTATAACTTTCAGTAAATATTGTCCGTATTGGTTTTTAAGCATCGGCTGGGCCAGTTCCTGCATCTTTTCCGAAGTAATCCAGCCTTTTCTCAAAGCTATGCCCTCAAGGCACGCCACTTTCAACCCCTGGCGCTTTTCAATGACTTCGATGTAGGTACTTGCCTCGGCCAGCGAGTCGTGAGTACCGGTATCCAGCCATGCGAAACCTCTGCCCAATGTCTGTACTTTCAATTCCTTGTCCTGAAGAAATTGCTGGTTTACGGTGGTGATTTCCAGTTCTCCCCGTGCCGAAGGCTTGATATTCTTGGCTACTTCCACCACCTTGTTGGGATAGAAATAGAGTCCCACCACGGCATAGTTGGACTTAGGTTGGGCAGGTTTTTCTTCAATAGAGAGGCAGTTGCCTTCCTTGTCGAATTCCGCTACGCCATATCTTTCGGGGTCACTGACCCAATAA
>UMJG01006830.1_pt1 | contig 12836 bp, 10 predicted proteins | sample 1965981 | NCBI WGS metagenome assembly UMJG01 (sample SAMEA4836144, study PRJEB28245) | human gut metagenome | biome: gut microbiome; material: fecal sample | place: Denmark | collected 2008 | reverse complement strand
GTGTTATCGAACGAGAACCAAACTTGCCGAGGTTGGGAAGCTCCTACCTCTACAGGTGGGGAGGATGTCACAATTATGGTATACTGTGTTTTGAGAGGCAGTGAATGGAATTTAATTTTAAATGTAGAAATGATACCAGGTTGAAAGTGAATGGGGAGAAATGAATGGATAAAATTGGACATTTAGTTATGACAAAGTCATTATCGGGAAATATACACAGAGCACATAAAGCAGCATTATTGTTTGGAAGTATTCTGCCAGATCTGCTGGTGTATACTTATCTGGAGGGTCATACATGGGAAGCAACCTTCGAACAGATTACAAAACAGATGAAAGCGTTAGAGGCAAAAGGAAGAGGCGGAAGCTTTTCTTATTTAAAACTTGGATGGATTCTTCATTATGTGGAAGATTATTTTACCTATCCGCATAATACGATTTTTGAGGGAACAATTTCAGAACATTATGCTTACGAGAAAAAAATGACAAAGTGGATGCGGGAGGGAGCTTTAGAGCAGATGTCCCTGCCGAGCTGTAAGAAGCTTGATTCTGCTGCGGAAGTGGAGGAGAGACTTCAGGAATTACATGACAGATACCTTTCACAGAAAATGTGTTATGAGAATGATATGGCATATATGCGGCAGATGGTTTCGGAAATATTGAATTGTTATGCCGAGATTTTTGTGAGAAAGAGCGAGTTCGCACATTTTATGGAATGGGTGCGGAAGAAAGTTGGAATAATGACGGGATTTGTTTCTTAGAGTGTGTTTGAAAAATGCTTTTTTCAAACACGCTCTAGTATCTTTTGCTTAAAAAAGTTCAGAACTTCTTGCATAAAAATCTAGAAATGAAGTGAATTGAATTTAAAATTTATTTGTTCCTATAAAAATGCAAGAAAAAGCGCAAAAAACATTGACAAAATGAAGGAAAAGGATTATAAAACTTCATGTATACAAGAAATGGCTTGTATACATGAAAGGAGAGGACAAAAATGAATACATTAGTCATTGTTTTAATTGCTGCTGTTTTATTGACAGCTGCGTATGCATTTTATGGACGGTGGCTTTCTAAAAAATGGGGAATTGACCCAAAAGCAGAGACACCAGCTCATAAGTTTGAAGATGGACAGGATTATGTTCCAACTGACGGTTGGACAGTATTTAGCCATCAGTTTTCATCTATTGCTGGAGCAGGCCCTGTAACAGGAGCAATTCAGGCGGCAGTATTTGGATGGCTTCCAGTACTTTTGTGGGTATTAATTGGAGGTATTTTCTTTGGAGCAGTTACCGATTTTGGAGCATTATATGCCAGTGTAAAAAATGATGGTAAGTCCATGGGACTTCTGATCGAAAAATACATCGGTAAACTTGGAAGAAAGTTATTTCTTATTTTCTGCTGGCTGTTTACTTTAATTGTTATCGCAGCTTTCGCTGATATGGTAGCAGGTACATTTAATGCTTATACGGTAGATGCCAATGGTGTGATTGCACTTTCCGATGCAGCAAAAACAAATGGAGCAGCAGGAACAATTTCCCTTTTATTTATCGCATTTGCAATGATTTTTGGTTTACTTCATAAACATCTGCATCTGACAGGATGGAAGGAAACGGTTGTTGGATTAATCTGTACTGTAGCAGCACTTGCTATTGGTATGACAATGCCAATTACATTAGGAAAGGACGGCTGGACATATATTACATTTGTATATATTTTCTTTGCGGCAGTACTTCCAATGTGGTTATTAAAACAGCCTCGTGATGCGATGACAACCTATATGTTTATTGGAATGATCGCAGGAGCTGTTGTTGGATTATTAGTAGCGCATCCTACAATGAATCTTCCTGTATTTACAGGCTTCCATAATGATCAGCTTGGTGATTTATTCCCTATTTTATTCGTAACCGTTGCTTGTGGAGCAGTTTCTGGTTTCCACAGTTTAGTATCTTCCGGAACATCTTCAAAGACGGTATCCAATGAAAAAGATATGTTAAAAGTTGGTTACGGCGCAATGGTATTAGAAAGTTTACTTGCAGTTATCGCTTTATGTGTAGCAGGAGCGGCAGCGTCCGCTAACGGAACACCAGCAGATGGAACACCATTCCAGGTATTCTCAAGCGGTGTAGCTGGATTCTTTGAAATGTTTGGAATTCCAGTATATGTAGCACAGTGCTTCATGACAATGTGCGTATCCGCGCTTGCACTTACAAGTTTGGATGCCGTAGCGCGAATTGGCCGAATGAGCTTTCAGGAATTGTTCAGTGTTGATGATATGGAACACGCAGAAGGATGGAGAAAAGTTTTATGTAATACATACTTCTCAACAATCATCACCTTAGTAGCAGCCTTTGTATTAACAAGAATTGGTTATGCAAATATCTGGCCATTATTTGGTTCCGCAAACCAGCTCTTATCTGCTTTAGTATTAGTAACACTTTGCGTATTCTTAAAAGTAACCGGACGAAGCAACAAAATGCTTTTCCCACCATTGATTATCATGCTTTGTGTAACAGGAACCGCATTAGTAGAGAGAACCATTTCTCTCGTACAGGCATTTTCTGCTGGTTCCGCAACATTTTTAGTAGAAGGCTTACAGCTGATTATCGCTATTTTACTGATGATACTTGGAGTGATCATCGTAGTAAATTCACTCCGGGCTTACTTCGCCTCAAAGAAGAATTCGGAAATTTAATTCGCTAGACAGGCAAGTATAGAAACAGACGAACAAAATAATCCATATATGTGACTTTAGTCGCAGCGTGTTGAATACTCGCTTATATGCTCGTATCCAACACTTGCTCCGAGGCCACAGATATGGATTATTTTAATTCTATAGTTCTGACTGTGGCTGCTGTTGTGTCATATTGGCAAGGATTAGGAATAAAATTTAGTAGAATTTCAAATTGAGGGATTTGTAAATTTATTATGAGGTTAAAATTTTCAGGGAGCATTAATTATTCCTTAAATCCCATTCATATCTGATTTGATTCCTACGGCAAGCAAAGACAGAAAGCTTGGAAGGCAATAGTTTACATCTGTGGCCTGGGAGCAAGGTTTGAATGTAAGCGTGCCCGCGAACATTCAAACCGCCGCGACTAAAGTCACAGATGTAAACTATTGCCTTTCAAACTTTCGTCTGTTTGATATACTGAATCAAATCAGCTCACCTTGACTTCTTTGTGTGGAGAAATTATAATCTTAAATTAAGATTATAAGTAGAATTTAAAGCAACATTTGGAGAAGAAGCTTGGAGGAAGAGAGAAGATGGATGCAGCGAAGATGAATCAGGCAATTCGAATTGCCAAGCTATATTATGAGTTACATTATAACCAGTTAGAAATTGCGGCACGAGAGGGAATTAGCAAGTCTTCTGTAAGCCGTATTTTAAAGAATGCGATGGACATGGGGATTATAGAAGTTCGAATTAAAGATTCTGTTTTGGCAAATGGGAATCTGGAGAATGAACTGATTGCCAGATTTCCGATTAAAAGGGCGATTATTGTGCCAGATTTGGTAGGTAATTCGCAGATATTAATGCAGGATGTCTGTGCGGCATTAGCAGAAGACCTCCCACGTTATATAAAAAATGATAGTGTCATTGGAGTAACATGGGGACATGCACTTGCAGTATTAGCCCAGCAGCTTCCAAAGATTAAGAGAAGCGGGGTATCTGTGATTCAGTTAACTGGAGGATTTTCCAGAGCAATTTTCGAATCGGGTGCTTTGGATGTGTTGAAAAGGTTTGTAGACAGTGTTGGAGGAACAGGTTATCAGATTCCAGCGCCGGCAATGGTGGCGGAATCTTCGATTGTTGAAGCTTTGAAAAAAGATCCACAGATTCATGAAATCCTTGAAATGGCGGAAGTGTGCCAGACAGCAATTTATTCCGTAGGTAACTTAGAACGTCCGTCCATTGTATATGAAATGGGACTTATTGATGAAAATGATTATAAAGACTTCAGCAGAAGAGGAGCAGTAGGAGACTGCTGTTCCCACTTTATAAAACAAAACGGGGAACTATTTGATAAAAAAATAGATGCCCGTGTTGTAGGGGCTTCCCTTGAAACGATTAAAAAGATTCCAAATAAGTTAGTTGTTGCCGTGGGAAAAGAAAAAGAGAAGATTATAACAGCGGCACTTCAAGGAGGACTGGTAGACAGTCTCTATATTGATGAGCCAACAGCAGAATTAATAGTAAGACATAATTAATTTACTATTTAATTCATTAGACAAACTACAGACAAAGACACCCGAGAAGAGAACCCATCTAGCTGGTTTGGAGTTTGAGCTGCCGATTGTGAATGAGAAGAATGAACCTGTCAATTTTGAAGTGATTTATCAGGTAACAGATCGATTTATTGATACATTTTCTTTTTTGAATGTGAGCAGAGATGATAATGAACATATTTATCTGGCAGTTGATGACAAGACAGGAGATGGTCTGTCTTATGATTGCAGTTATAATACGTTAGAATTTTCTTTTGGGAAAGAAGAAGATATGAATGTGCTGTACAAAAGATTTTGTCAGTATTATACTTATATACAGAAGGAACTGCGTAAGTAGGGGCATATGCTGACTGGCATGGGTATTAATCCCCGTTATGTAGTGAATCAGAATGTACCGGTAGTAAGTGAGCGGTATCGTATGTTATTTCATCACCTGTCTTCTTATAAAAAGTATGGCAACAGTATTCCATTTCATTCTTATCCGAATTTTGGACTGTTTTCGTGTGCAAGTCAGATTCAGCTTGATGTAGAAGAAGAGCAGGTAGTTCCAATGCTAAATACATTTACAAAGTTAGAACCGTTTAAGGCATTGATTTTAGCGAACTCCTTATGGGGAGAGAATGCGGAGATTTTATGTAGCAGGGATAACTTTTGGAGAAACAGTCTTCATGGCTTGAATCGCCATAATGTTGATATGTATAATGTTGTATTTGATACAACAGATGAAATTGTTCGATACATAAAGAGTATGAGCTTATACTGTGTAGAAAGAGAAGGGAAATATATTAATTTTTCACCAGTGGTTCTTAGTAAATATTTTTCCTCTGACCGGATAAAAGGGGAATACTTCGATGGAAATAGATATCGGGAAATCACATTCCATCCGGAGATTTCCGATTTGCAACATTTACGGTCATTTAAATTTGAAGATCTGACTTTCCGTGGGACAGTAGAGTTTCGAAGTGTATGTGAGCAGCCGGTAGGTGAAATTATGGCATCGGGAGCATTGTATGCTGGCCTTATGGAAAATATCGGAGAGCTTTCGGAATTTTTAGAGAAAGATACTTCCATCTATCATAATGGATATAATGCATCTGAGTTGAGAAGAACATTTCCTCAGGCCTTTATATGGAAGGGCGGAGAAACTTTTAAGTCCAGGCAGACAGATGGCAGAAGGAATGGAGAACGGAAAAACACTGGAGGATTACATCGAAGAGTATGGAGGAATGTAATGCTGCATATTGAAAATGAGTATATAAGAGAACATTTATTAGATGGTGCATTTGGAATTGAGATGGAAAGTCTGCGTGTTGTAGGAGATGGTATGCTTTCACAGACTGCACATCCTTTTCCGGGAGATGCACATATCGTCAGAGACTTCAGTGAAAACCAGACCGAAATTAATACAGGAGTAAATGAAAGCATCGAGGCGGCAATTGAAGAATTAAAAGGACATACCAGAAGAATTCAGGAAAAGTTAAAGGCACTTCCAGAGCCAGAATTGCTGTGGCCATTTTCTAATCCTCCATATATTGGCGGGGAGAAAGATGTGCCAATTGCACAGTTTGATGGGAAAGATGCACATAAAACAGCCTACCGTGAATATCTTTCCGATAAATACGGACGTTATAAGATGACATTTTCGGGAAGTCATGTAAATTTTTCTTTTTCAGAAGATTTGTTAAGAGCAGATTTTGCTCTGCAGTCCGAGCCGGATTTTATGAAATATAAGAATAAATTGTATTTGGAGCTGGCACAGAAAATAGCTGTATATGGCTGGATTTTAGTGGCGGTTACGGCGGCCAGTCCGATTGTAGACAGTTCTTTTATGGAAAAAGGTGTCTATGGGAAAAGTGTTTTTACAGGATTAAGTTCTGTAAGATGCAGTGAACTTGGTTACTGGAATGAATTTCCACCGACATTTGATTACAGCGATATTGATTCTTACGTGAATTCTATTGAAAAGTATGTTAAAAATGGCTTACTAAAAGCACCGTCAGAACTCTATTATCCTATTCGTTTAAAACCTGCAGGAGAAAATAATCTTATATCTTTGAGGAAGAATGGAATCGATCATATCGAACTTCGTATGTTTGATTTAAATCCTCTCACAGGAGCTGGAATTGATGCGAGAGATGTGAAGTTTGCACAGCTTTTAATGGTGTGGCTCGCAACGATGCCATCCTGGTATGTTTCCAAAAAGGATCAGGTAAATGCTGTGCAGAATTTTAAAAATGCGGCCCATTACGATTTAAAGACAGTAAAAATTGCCCGTACGGAAAAAAGAGCGCGGTCTATCGTACATGAGGCATTAAAAGTTATCGGATGGATGAAAGAGTTTTATCAAGGCCTGAAAATGGACGATGTTCAACAAATCTTAGATTTTGAATATGAGAAATTTGTTGATCCAGAGAAGAGATATGCATGGCAGGTTCGAAAACAATATCAGGAAAACTATGTAGAAAAAGGACTTGTATTAGCGAGACAAAAACAAAATATGACTGTTTAGAGATATTTAGATATGACTGGAATCTCAGAGATTTTATAATCAGATACTTGCGAAAGAAAATCAAAATAGCTCAAAATGGTCATAATACAATATATGAGGAGAGAAGAAAATCAATGTGTGAATTGTTTGGAGTAGATTCTGCAAAAAAGATACCGTTAAATGAGTTATTAAGAGAATTTTTTTCGGATGGAACAGAACATCCCCACGGTTGGGGTATGGCATTTTTTTACGGCAATGCTGTTTCTTTAGAAAAGCAGCCACAGTCTGCTGTGACAAGCAATTATTTAAAGCAGAGACTTCGTGCTAAAATAGAGACAGACAAGATGATTGCACATATCCGTCTTGCGACCAGGGGAACAATGGACTATGAAAATACACATCCGTTTGTTATGCGTGATAATTATGACCGCACCTGGACGTTAGCGCATAATGGAACAATATTTGAAAGTGAAGTACTTGAGCCATTTGTAGCAACAGAAGACGGAGATACGGACAGCGAACGCATTTTGTGCTATATTATTGATCAGGTAAATGCAGCGCAGGATGAAAAGGGAGCGGCACTGACAAAAGAAGAACGTTTTGCGCTTCTTAATCGTATTATCCTGGAAATCGCGCCAGAGAATAAGCTGAATCTGCTTATTTTTGACGGAGAGATTATGTACATTCATACTAATTATAAAGACAGCCTGTACCGTTGCCGTAAAGACAAAGCAATCGTTATGGCAACTCGTCCTCTCGACCGTGATAAATGGAAGAACGTCCCAATGAATCAGTTACTTGCCTATGAAGATGGGAAGCTTATTTATACGGGTACAAAACATGAGTATGAATTTGTAGACAGCGAAGAGAAGATGCATATGCTGTTTCTTGATTTTGCAAATCTTTAAAAATAACACAGAAAAGGAAGAAATATATGTTAAATCAATTTTCAAGAACCCAGCTTTTACTGGGGGAAGAAGCAATGGATAAATTAAAAAATTCCCGTGTGGCAGTTTTTGGAGTCGGCGGAGTTGGTGGTTATGTCTGCGAGGCATTAGCGCGAAGCGGAGTCGGTACATTTGACCTTATTGATGATGACAAAGTGTGTCTTACAAACTTAAATCGTCAGATTATTGCCACAAGAAAAACAGTTGGCAAATACAAAGTAGAAGTAATGAAGGAGCGTATTTTAGACATTAATCCTGATGCACAGGTCAATGTCCACCAATGCTTTTTCCTTCCAGAAAATGCAGATGATTTTCCATTTGATGAATATGATTATGTTGTCGATGCAGTCGATACTGTTACCGCAAAAATCGAGATTATTATGCAGGCGCAAAAGTACGGAACTCAGGTAATCAGTAGCATGGGAGCTGGCAACAAACTTGATCCGGCAGCCTTCCAAGTAGCCGACATTTACAAAACCAAAATGTGTCCACTTGCAAAAGTAATGCGTCGCGAACTGAAAAAGCGAGGTGTAAAAAAACTGAAAGTTGTTTACTCCGAAGAAAAGCCAACACGTCCAATCGAAGATATGTCCATAAGCTGCAGAACAAATTGTATCTGCCCTCCGGGAGCGGAGCATAAATGTACGGAACGACGCGATATTCCGGGAAGCGTAGCTTTTGTACCATCTGTGGCAGGGCTTATTATCGCAGGGGAAGTTGTGAAGGATATTGCTGGGAAATAGGATTTTGCCAGAGAATTTTTTATATGCTCAAAGAACGGGTGAAGCATTTAATCACTTTCTAAGTACTAGAGCGTGTTTGAAAAATCATTGGGGCATTTATTTAGGAAATCAGGCTGGAATTGTGGGGGTTTCTAAACGTTAAAAGCACAAAGAAATGAAGAATATAGTTTTCAAAGATTGCGTAACACCGTCAAAAGCTATATTGAGAAAAATAAAGGGGAATGTGAGGTATATCCATCACCATTTGCGGTTTTTTAAATAAAGATGAAAAAATATATGTGGAGCCAGATATCAGTGTCATTTGTGATAAAGATAAATTAAATGACAGGGGCTGTGTAGGTACCCCGGATTTTGTAATCGAAGTTGTTTCAAAGTCTAGCAGGAAGATGGATTATACAACAAAGAATGCATTATATTCGGATGCCGGTGTAAGAGAATATTGGATTGTTGATCCTGAAAAGGAGCGAACAACGATTTACTATTACGAGCAGGATGAAGCACCGATGATAAGCATATTTACTCAGACGATTCAAAGTGGGATTTATGAAGGATTGGAGATTAATATATCGGAATTGTTGAAGTAGATAGCATTCTGTAATAACAAGTGGAATGTATAGATTAGGAAAATCCAAAATGTAGCGGTTAAAAGAAAGTTTCAAAATTAAACTAACCTTTACATTCCAATATGTTATTACTATAAATTTATATTATAGAAGAAAATAATTGAGATGACAATATATTTAGGATTCTAATTGATGTTAATATAGAAAGAAAAATATTATTCCAGTTAGATTAATATTGTAAAATGCTGAGATAGATGCTATAATGAAGCTACAATCTTGGTGAAAGGTAAAGTGTAGTCTATTAATAAGATTTTTGTCTATGTAGAGGTAATAAAAATTGTCGACCAGTAATGATGTGAAAATATAGGAAGGTCGACAATGGGATAAATATAGGCTGAGAGCGAAATTATAATAAAAATATGGATATAAGATGAGGAGAATAGAAAGAGGTCGACAGAAAAAGAAGAAAGACTATAGATGATATAATGGTAGTTGGAGGACGGGAATTAATAGATACATTATGGAATGTAAATTTTTTTGTTCAACATATTTTTTTAGTGGTCTTTTTGAATTAATAGATACATTATGGAATGTAAATATATAAGAAAAATGCAAAGAAACATAACAAAGAACAGGAATTAATAGATACATTATGGAATGTAAATTTCCTTTTGTATTCAGATAATCGGAGTACCTTCATTGAATTAATAGATACATTATGGAATGTAAATTTTCTTCATCTCTTTCTCTTTTTCTATCTGCATTTCGAATTAATAGATACATTATGGAATGTAAATTTAGTTAACAAATATGATAACATTTATCATTGGAATGAATTAATAGATACATTATGGAATGTAAATAATATCATAATCAACACTTGCATGCATTACAATCCGAATTAATAGATACATTATGGAATGTAAATACATTTGATTAATATGTGACCGTGATTTTGTGTTAGAATTAATAGATACATTATGGAATGTAAATTCATCATTTTTGCCGTATCAATGGGCGATTTGGGTCGAATTAATAGATACATTATGGAATGTAAATCAAAAACAGCAGAATTTACAACTAAAAAAGCGGCTCAGAATTAATAGATACATTATGGAATGTAAATGCATAATACTTCACGAGCCGGTAATAGACTTCGCTTGAATTAATAGATACATTATGGAATGTAAATCGATATATAAAACCTAAAGGTGTTTATTTGAATATGAATTAATAGATACATTATGGAATGTAAATGCTGTACAGCTTTCATTCTGTCCTCACCGTTGTCCGAATTAATAGATACATTATGGAATGTAAATTGCATCATTTGCCTCGTATGAGGTATTCCAAGTAAAGAATTAATAGATACATTATGGAATGTAAATTTTATTTACGGCATCTCCGTTATCAGCATCAACTGTGAATTAATAGATACATTATGGAATGTAAATATTTAGTATATAATTATAAACATAAAGAGGGTTGTAGCGAATTAATAGATACATTATGGAATGTAAATGTGTTCATAACCTGCTCATCGTTCAATAAATATGCGAATTAATAGATACATTATGGAATGTAAATGCAAGAAACATTTTAAATACGGCATTTGGTTTGACATGAATTAATAGATACATTATGGAATGTAAATGGTATTTACTTATCCCATTTTGGGGGTCACCTCCTAGAATTAATAGATACATTATGGAATGTAAATCAACAATATCCACAGTACCCGCAATATCCACAACCGGGAATTAATAGATACATTATGGAATGTAAATGATGAAATGCCCGCTTTGCGGTTGCAGGCTTTCCGGAATTAATAGATACATTATGGAATGTAAATCGATTTACCGTTGATAAAAAGCTATCTGGACTATCGAATTAATAGATACATTATGGAATGTAAATATGCTTTCGTACAAATCAGTATAGGATGTTCCACGAATTAATAGATACATTATGGAATGTAAATTACATAGCGGCTAGAGGAGCCTATCTCTTTACTCCGAATTAATAGATACATTATGGAATGTAAATACAAGCGCAGCAGAAGAACCCTCTGGCGATGCGCAGAATTAATAGATACATTATGGAATGTAAATCAAGGTAATTTGCCATGCGGAAAATCGCCTCTGTGAATTAATAGATACATTATGGAATGTAAATGTCAAACGGCAATTTATTTACTAGCAGGCAAGCCGGAATTAATAGATACATTATGGAATGTAAATTGTTGTAGTTAACACCTGCGATAGCCTGTTTGTTAGAATTAATAGATACATTATGGAATGTAAATAACTGTTTATTCTCGTTGTACTGTCGGAAGCAATATTGAATTAATAGATACATTATGGAATGTAAATGATAAACCAATTTGCTTATTATAAGCCCACATGCGAATTAATAGATACATTATGGAATGTAAATCTTATCTGCGCAATCCGGGGCGAAGCGATTGCTGTTCGAATTAATAGATACATTATGGAATGTAAATGCAGTAGAGTTTGCTTCTAGTCTGGTAACTCCATGAATTAATAGATACATTATGGAATGTAAATTTTGTTTTAAATAAGGGCAAACACACATGGAAAGAGGAATTAATAGATACATTATGGAATGTAAATTTCTGTCAGATACCGCTACCTCAACCCCGATGGCGAATTAATAGATACATTATGGAATGTAAATTTCTTTATCAAAAGGATACCAGATTTTATATTGCGAATTAATAGATACATTATGGAATGTAAATTGAAGAATTCAATCGGTTTTCCTGTCGCTGCAGATGAATTAATAGATACATTATGGAATGTAAATAAGTACAAGATCGGACAGGAGGAAAGAGTATCCATAACGAATTAATAGATACATTATGGAATGTAAATAGCAAACGCAAAAGCTTGGCAGATATCTTAGGATAGGGAATTAATAGATACATTATGGAATGTAAATAATTTATGATACAATCCTTTTCTCATTTCTGAGGATGAATTAATAGATACATTATGGAATGTAAATGTATTTTTACATAGATAACTTATCCTGGTACAAGGGAATTAATAGATACATTATGGAATGTAAATATTTTTCTCGATACCCACGCATTTTCCGCTATAATAGAATTAATAGATACATTATGGAATGTAAATTTGGTTGAGACGATGATATTCCTATTATGTCAACGAATTAATAGATACATTATGGAATGTAAATAATGTGGATAAGGTTTGCTTTCATAGAGAAGGTAGCCGGAATTAATAGATACATTATGGAATGTAAATGGGATTAACTTCATATGTCCCACGGTCTTCAGTCTTGAATTAATAGATACATTATGGAATGTAAATGATGATGTATTTGTTTTTTTTGTAAGCTGATTTAATGAATTAATAGATACATTATGGAATGTAAATAAAGAATATCTGCAAAAAATACGCTATATTGCAGAGAATTAATAGATACATTATGGAATGTAAATACGGCAGTACAGATTTCAATTTCCGGCCATTCCTTGGAATTAATAGATACATTATGGAATGTAAATCCACTTACTACATCACTCACCGTTCCTTCTTTCTCAGAATTAATAGATACATTATGGAATGTAAAAGATAGAACATAATAGTAAAGAATAAATTATTAAAGATGTTTATAATCCTTTAGAAAACTAAGCGAGAATTCTCGGTAGTTTAATTACCGAGATAAAAGTGTTTGTTTTTGTATATAGCTGAATGCGTTTTTTGAAAACAAAAATATGTTCGAAAAAATATTGACTATATAGTAAAATAATGGTATATCTATATGTATAAAATAAAGTCAGATATATTTTATCCTCTTACAGCAAGAAGACTCCGACCTCTAAGGT
>UMJG01011337.1_pt1 | contig 13483 bp, 10 predicted proteins | sample 1965981 | NCBI WGS metagenome assembly UMJG01 (sample SAMEA4836144, study PRJEB28245) | human gut metagenome | biome: gut microbiome; material: fecal sample | place: Denmark | collected 2008 | reverse complement strand
TACACCAGCCATAATTCATTTCCACCTTTCTATCATTGGCTTTTTCATACATTTTTATTATATGCTATATTTTAATATAAGTAAAATTAATATATAATATATTTGATATAAGGAGTACTAATATGATAAAACTAGAACAATATAAGATATTTAACGAAGCAGCATCTACCCTTTCTTTTTCAAAAGCAGCAAAGAATTTATTCATTTCACAATCCGCTGTTTCTCAAACAATCCATGCTTTAGAAAAAGAACTCAATACCCAACTCTTCATTCGTTTAAACAAAGGCGTTACTCTTACTAAAGAAGGTATGCTCCTTCATAAAAACATAACTGAAGCTCTTGCTTTAATTACCAGCGTTGAAAATGAACTTTCTCATTATAACGAATTACTTTCAGGACAGTTAAATATTGGTGCTGGTGATTCAATTTGTGAAAATTACTTAATTGATTTATTAAAACAATTTCATCATCTTTATCCAACAATCAAAATCAATGTTGTCAATGGAACTTCTATTGAAACAGTTGAACATTTAAAAAATGGAACAATTGATCTTGCCTTTATCAATCTTCCTTTTGATGATGAAAGTCTAGCGATGAAAGAATGTTTAACAATTCATGATATCTTTATCTCTAAAGAAAAAGATGATCATCTTTACAGCTATCAAGAAATTGCGAAAAAGAATCTTATTCTTTTAGAAAAATCAAGTAATTCAAGAAATTATATTGATAAATACTTTGCTAAACATGGAATTTTATTAAATCCTGAAATGGAATTAGGAGCGCATCACTTACTCTTAGAATTTACTCATGCCAATTTAGGAAATGCGTGTGTTGTTAAAGAATTCTCCCATGATTTTTTAGACAAAAATAAAGTTTATGAAATACAATTAAAAAAGCCCCTTCCTTCAAGAAGCATTGGCTATGCTTATCTTAAAAGAAGAAGCTTATCACAAGCAACTTTAAAGTTTATCGAATTAATTGATCAATTTGATAAATCAATTTAGATTCTAATTTAGATAAAGAAAGACTCGCTTTGACAAGTAAAGGAATATCGAAAGATATTTCTTTTTCTTTATATTTTAATAACACATGAACAATTTCACCTAATGGATGTTCCTTCAAAGTTAAATGAATAAAGACTGGCCCTCCATTATTAACAAAATAATCACTTAATAAAAAATCACATTCATTTAAAATCGTAAAACCATTGACCTTTTTCATCACTTCTTCAAACAAATTAGGATTTTCTACAAGATAATCCTTTAATTTTTCTTCAATCATTTTCTTTGTTTGTTTAACAAATTCATCGGCTTCACTTTGATGTTTTGCTTTAACCCCTAGTCTTACCCTTACATACTCTTCAGAAGCATACAAAGCAATAGAAATATCTTTTTGACTTTGAACAATATCATCAATCAAAGTAGCCGCTGCTGATTCACCAATGCCTTGTGTTACTAAATCGTACGTATAAATTTTCGCTTGACGATATTTTTCTAAATAAGGTTTTAGTTGATGATCAACTACATAAGTCATCTCTTTAGGTGGTCCAGGAAGATTAACAATCATTTTTTTATCTTTAGACATCACACAACCATTGGCTGTTCCAATAGGATTATCTAACACATAACAATTTTTAGGAAAGTAAGCTTGTTTAAAGTTATTATCACTGACCTTATCTAATTGTGTTACAAAACAACATTTGTCATTAACTTTTTTTGCTTCATCTTCATTAAAAATCATTTCTAATCCTAAATATTTTGCGGATAATTCTTTTGTAAGATCATCCTCAGTAGGTCCTAATCCTCCTGTAGTAATGACACAATCACATCCTCTATTAAAAGCAATATCTAAACAATCTAAAAATCTTTGGGGATTATCTCCCACCACTGTTTGAAAGAAAACATTAAAACCTAATTCCTTACACATTTTTTGTAAATAGGTTGCATTGGTATTGACAATTTCTCCAAGTAACAATTCTGTTCCAACATTAATAATTTCTACGTTCATACACGTCCTCCTTACAAAAAAAGAAGTATAAAGATACTTCTAAATTAATGAAAATCCTAAAAAGCTAACCACCATCATAATTACACCAGCAAGTAAAACTCCTAGCATAACGGCAATCGTTGTTGATTTAAAATCCATATCTAAAATACTAGCTGCAAGTGTTCCTGTCCATGCACCTGTCCCTGGAAGTGGAATTCCTACAAATAATAATAAAGCAACAAAAGTACTTCTTCCTACTTTTTCTTGAAGTTTCTTTCCACCTCTTTCACCTTTGTCTAAACACCAAGTGAAAAATTTACCAATAACTGGTTTATCACAACCCCATACTAAAACCTTTCTAGCAAATAAGTAAATAAAAGGTACAGGTACCATATTAGCAAGAATACAAACAATATAAGATGGAATAATTGGCAATCCTAATCCTTGAGAAACAGGAATTGCTCCTCTAAGTTCAATTAAAGGTACCATTGATATTAATGCAATATATAAATAATTCATCTAAAATCTCCTTTTTAACATTCTCATTATAACAAACCAAACGGATTTGACAACATCCTTTTATTTTCTACGATATGCAACTTGGTTAAAAGTATACTTGTCTACACGATAATAAGTATACCCATATTCAATACATTTACCATTATGTAAGCATGTAATCGATAAAACTCTAAGCAAAGGTGTCACCGGATCAACTTGTAAATATTTTCCTAGTTCTTCACCCGCTAAAACCGCATCAATTTGTTGATCGGAAAAAGCAATATGTAAATTGAGATCCTTTTCAAAATGATTAAATAAAGATGTACTGGATACTTCTAAAGGAATATCTCCTGTTAAATCATAATTACAGTAATCATCTTCAAAACATAAAGGCTCTCCGTTTACAAGTCTTACACGTTTAACGTGCCATACTTTATTATCTTCTAAAGCCATTTCTTTTTTCATTAAATCTGTAGCTTCTTCAAGTTCATTTAAGACAACATGACTTGTACAATCTTCTTTTTTCTTAGCACAGTCTTCTGTAACACTGTTTAATCCATCAAAACTTTTAAATCTGGATTTTTTACAAACAAATGAGCCAACTTTAGGAACAGAATAGATTATGTTTTCATTGATTAAATCTGTTAAAGCTTGGCGCACTGTCATTCGGGTAACACCAAAAAGTTCACACAAAGCATGTTCACTTTCAATTTGTTCATTTTCATTATATTTTTCATCTTCAATATTTTGAATAATATATTCTTTAATTTTGACATATTGTGGTTTCCTTTTCACCATAACATCATCCCCTCGGCTTGTACTATACCATATATAAACATGTTTTGAAAAGAAAAAGAAGCAAATTTCTTTGCTTCTAAATTTCGCTACCTTCAAATTGTGATTGATAAAGTGAGGCATAGAATCCACCTTTTTCTAACAATTCATCATGATTACCAATTTCTACAATGTCGCCATCTTTCATGACAATGATTGTATTAGCATCACGAATCGTTGATAGACGGTGTGCAATAACAAAGCTTGTACGTCCTTCCATTAATTTTTCCATACCTTTTTGAATAAGCACTTCTGTACGTGTATCAACTGAAGAAGTTGCTTCATCTAAGATAAGAATTTTAGGATCTTTTAGAAACGCTCTAGCAATCGTTAATAATTGTTTTTGTCCTTGTGAAATATTTGATGTTTCTTCATCAAGAACCGTATCATAACCATCTTCTAAGGTATTGACAAAATGATCTACATACGCCATTTCACAGGCATTTTTTACTTCTTCATCACTGGCATCTAATTTACCATACATCAAGTTTTCCCTAATTGTTCCATTAAAAAGCCATGTATCTTGTAAAACCATTCCAAACAAACTTCTTAAATCATGTCTTGAAAAATCTTTAATATCATGACCATCAATCATAATTGAACCTTTATTTAATTCATAAAAGCGCATCAACAATTTAACAATCGTTGTTTTTCCTGCTCCTGTTGGACCAACAATAGCGACTGTTTGTCCAGCATGAACATGCATATTGAAATCATGAATAATTGTTTTTTCTGGAAGATAACCGAAGTTTACTTGATTGAAAGTAACTGAACCATGTAATTTTTCAACTTCATCTGTTTCAATTTTAACTGTTTCAGGTTCTAATTCTTCTTCCTCTAAAAATTCAAAAACACGTTCCGCAGCGGCAGCTGTACTTTGTAACATATTCATTGTTTGAGCAAGTTGGGCAATTGGTTGATTGAATTGGCGTACATATTGGATAAAGGCTTGAATATCACCAATCGTAATCGTATTACCCCCTGCTAAAAAACCACCTAATAAACAAACACTTACATATCCTAAGTTTCCTACAAAGTTACTTAATGGTTGCATTAAACCTGATAAAAATTGAGATTTCCATGCTGAATCATAAAGCGCATCATTATATTCATTAAAAGTTTTAACAGAATCTTCTTCCCCATTAAATGCTTTGACAACATCATGAGCACCATACATTTCTTCAATATGACCATTAACATCTCCTAAGCTTTTTTGTTGTCTGCTAAAATACTTTTGAGAATGTTTCATAACAAACATAATAAGTAACATGGAAAGTGGTAAAACAAGTACCGCAATCAATGTCATCTTTACAGAGATGGTAAGCATCATAATAAAGATTCCTACAACTGTAACAGAAGATGTAATCACTTGCGATAAACTTTGATTGAGTGATTGTGCAATTGTATCAATATCATTGGTTACTCTACTTAAAGTGTCTCCACTAGAATGTCTATCAAAATAACTTAAAGGCATTCTTGACATCTTCTTAGATAAAGAGCTTCTTAAATCATAAGCAACTTTTTGTGAAATCGAAGATGTAACAAATCCTTGAATAAAACTAAAGAGTGCACTGACAAGATAGAAACCAACAAGAATCAAACAGATCATACCAATATAATCAAAATCAATTCCACCGGTATTTGTTACCTTGGCCATAATTCCTTCAGATAATTTATCTGTTGCTTTTGCTAGGATCTTTGGTCCTACAATCGTAAATACTGTTGAACCAGCTGCAAAAATAATAACAACCGCTAATTTAAAATAATAAGGTTTTAAATAAACAAATAATTTCTTTAATGTTCCTTTAAAATTCTTGGCTTTTTCACCATTACCTCTCATTCCACGACCCATTGGTCCACGAGGCCCTTGTCTTCTTCTTTCATTACTCATGACTTAGTTCCTCCTTAGATAATTGAGAATAGGCAATTTCTTGATAAACCTGACATGATTTCATTAATTCCTCATGTGTTCCTTTACCAACAATTCTTCCTTCATCAAGGACAATGATTTGGTCTGCATCCATAATAGAAGCAATACGTTGTCCTACTAATAAAACTGTACTTTTTGTCTTTTTAACAAGTTGATTTAATTCTTGACGAAGTTTAGCATCTGTTTTGAAATCAAGTGCTGAAAAACTATCATCAAAAATATAAATATCTGGATTTTTTGCAATAGCACGAGCAATCGCAAGTCTTTGTTTTTGACCACCAGAAACGTTTGTTCCACCTTGTGAAATTTCCATATCAAAACGTTCTTCTTTTTGATCAATAAATTCTTTTGCTTGAGCAACTCGAATCACTTCTTCTAATTCTTCATCTGTTGCCTCTGGTGCACCATATTTTAAATTAGAACGAATTGTTCCAGAAAATAAGTTTCCTTTTTGAGGAACAAGTCCAATACGATCACGTAATTCATGTTGTGTCATCTCACGAACATCAACCCCTGCAACCTTAATACTTCCTTCACTGACTTCATAAAAACGAGGTACTAAATTAATAAGTGTTGATTTTCCTGAACCAGTAGAGCCAATAAAGGCTGTTGTTTGTCCAGGTTTAGCAACAAAATCAATATCTTTTAAAACCGGTTCACTTGCCCCTGGATAAGCAAATGAAACATGATTAAATTCAACAAGTCCTTTTTTACTTTCATCTAAAGCAACTGGATTTGTTGGATCTTGAATCGTTGGCTTAGTTTCAATGATTTCATAAACACGATTAGCAGCAACACTAGCTCGAGGTAACATAATAGCAATCATTGCAATCATTAAAAAGGCCATAATAATTTGCATTGCATATTGCATAAAGGCCATCATTTGTCCAATTGCTAAATTACCTAAATCGATTTGTTTAGAACCATAATAGACAATTACTAAAGTAACGACATTAAAGATAAACATCATAATTGGCATAATAGAAGCCATTGATCTATTAACAAATAAGTTTAAATTTGTAACATCTTTGTTGGCTTTATCAAAACGATCTTCACTATGTTTTTCATTACCAAAAGCACGAATAACAAGCATTCCTGATAAATTTTCACGCATTGTGAGATTTAAACAGTCAATTAAATTTTGAATAATTTTGAATTTTGGCATAACAACTGCAAACGCAACCGCCATCACACCAAAAATAACAAGAATAACAACTGCAATGATCCATGTCATTGATGGTGATTCTTTTAAAACTTTAATTAAAGCCCCAATACCAATAATTGGTGCAAAACATACAATACGTAAAAGCATCATTGTCACCATTTGTACTTGAGTAATATCATTTGTTGTACGTGTAATAAGTGACGCTGTTGAAAAATGATTAAATTCTTCATTAGAAAAGCTTTCTACTTTTTCAAAAACATCTTTTCTTAAAGCTCGCGCTACACCAGCACCAACTTTTGTCGCAAAGAAAGCAACTGAAATTGCAGCCACTGTTCCAAGTAAAGCAATTCCTAACATCTTTAAACCTGTTTTAAAAATATAATCGGTTTGTACTTTGTCAACGTCAGCACCTAATTTTTTATATTCAGCTTTAACACCATTACCGGCTGCAATTTTTAAAGTACTTTCACCCATTGTATCTATTCTTGTATCCATGTCTTCAAACATCTTTGATTTTTGACTTTCATCCATAAAAGAAATCGCATCATAAACACTCATATTTGGAGATAATTGTCCAAATTTTTCTTGATACTCTTTACTAGAAGTATCCATACTATCAAGCGAAGTAATAATTAACATCGGTTTCATTAAAATATCTTCTAATTCACTTTCTTCATCACTTGATAAATCTTTCAATTGATAAACTGTTTTTCCTTTAGCCTTAGGAAATGTATCAATGATATCTTGATCGACTTTACTAACTTTTTTATAATCTTTTTTTACTGTTTTTTGATCTTTTTGATCAACAAACAATAATAAATGTTGATAAGTTTCTTCCGTTAAAACATCTGAAACAGGTGAAGCAAATCCCCCTGCTTGAATTCCCACTGAAACAATATCACTCATATAATCTGGTAAAGTTAATTCTGTTTGTGCTTGTACAAACAATAAACAAATACAAGCAAGAATTAAATACCAGAATTTCTTTAAATATCCTTTAATCTTGAACATCTAACTCCTCCTTCATTAAACGAATATTCTTTTCAAAGATTTGACAATACGTTTTCATTCTATCTAAATCTTCTTTATTTATTCCATCAAACAAACGTGTTGTAAACATTTTAATACCATCTTTACAACTTTCAATTTCTTTATTTCCTTTTTCTGTAATATGCAAAGTAATATTTCTTTTATCTTGCTTACTTACAATTTTTTCAATAAAACCCGCCTTTTCTAAACGTTGTAATCTTACTGATAATGTAGCTGGTGTAATTTTTAAACGTTCTGCAAGAATTTTTTGATTAGGATGACCAAAATGATCAATCAGACCTAACAAATAACATTGATCAGCTGATAAGCTTTGTATATTACTTTTTTTACTTGTGAACTCATGAATATTTTTATGGAGAGATTTAAATTGTAGAAAGATCTCTTTAATATCCTCAAATTCCAATGGATCCATAAGATGCCTCCTTTTATTAGTTAGTATACTAAATATTATAATTAGTGCACTAACTAATGTCAATATAATTAGTACACTAATTAATTTTCTATAAAAAAAGAAGGAGCTTAGCTCCTTACTTGACCATTTCCATAAATCATATATTTTGTAGAAGTAATTTCCTGTAAACCAAGTGGGCCTCTAGCATGAAGCTTTTGTGTAGAAATACCAACTTCTGCCCCAAAACCAAACTGTCCCCCATCACTAAAACGTGTAGAAGCATTATGATAAACACAAGCCGAATCTAAAGACTCCATGAAATATTTTGCTGTTTCTTTATTTTCGGTAATAATCGATTCTGAATGTTTTGTTGAATAGTTATAAATATGTTCAATCGCTTCTTCAATATCATCTACAACTTTTATATTACAAATATAATCATCATATTCTGTAGCATAATTTTTTTCAGTAGCTTCTAGACAATCTATGATTTTTCTTGTTTTTTCATCACCATAGATTTGTACATTTTTAAATATTTCTTGAAGTTTTGGTAAGAATTCTGGTGCTACTTTTTGATGAACAAGAATCGTTTCAATTGCATTACATACAGATGGTCTTTGGATCTTTGCATTTTTTGCAATTTCTAAAGCCATATCAAGATTGGCTTCTTGATCAACATAAAGATGACAAATTCCTGCTCCTGTTTCAATTACTGGAACAGTTGCATTTTTAACAACATATTGAATAAGCCCTGCACTTCCACGAGGAATAATGACATCTACATAATCATGGGCTTGAATTAAATCTAAAGTTTCTTCACGTTTTTTTGTTTCAATAAGAGTAACCGTATGTGCTGGTAAAACATCTTGAATAGCCTCATTTATAATTTGAACTAAGATGCGATTTGAATGAATGGCTTCTTTACCACCTTTTAAAACACAAACATTGTTTGTTTTAATACATAAACTGGCAATATCTACTGTTACATTAGGTCTTGATTCATAAATTACCCCAATCACTCCTAAAGGAATTTTGATTTGTTGAATCACTAAACCATTGGGTCTTTTAATTTCTCTTACAAGAGTTCCAATAGGATCTTGTAAATCAATTACTTTTAAAATATCTTTTGCCATCGATTCAATACGTTCTTTATTTAATAATAAACGATCAACCATTGATTCTTTAATACCATTATTTTTAGCTTCTGCAATATCTTTTTGATTTTCTTGAATAATCAATTCACTTTTTTGAATTAATGCCTCAGAAATATTTTTTAAAGCTTTATTTTTTACTTCTGGTTTAACATTTTGCATAAAACGACATGCTTTTTTAGCTTCTTTAAGTTGTTCCCTAATCATAATTTCACCCCTTATTAATGACTAGATTATCCGCATGAATCACTTCATCATAATCTTTATAATGTAAAATACTTTCTATTTCATTACTATGATGATCTTTAATCAATTTTAACTCATCACTTGAATAATTCGTAATACCTCTTGCTATTAAGTGTCCTTTAAAAGAAAGAACATCAATGACACTACCTTGCATAAATGAACCTTCAACTTCTTTGATTCCTTTAGGTAGTAAACTTGTATGTGTTTTTAAAGCCTCACATGCACCATCATCAACAATGACTTTTCCCTTAGGAGAACTACGATACATGATCCAATGATCTCTAGCACTTAAAGTACGCCCCGCTTTTCCACTAAAATATGTTCCAATTTGTTTTCCTTCTAATAAATCAATAAGAGCTGTTTCATTGTTGCCATTAACGATGGCCATATCTCCTCCATAATCATTAACGATTTTTGCAGCACGCAATTTTGACACCATCCCACCTGTACCAAATTGACTACTTGAATCTTTCGCAAAGTTCATAATTTTATCATCCACAAGTTCAATATCACTTAATAATTTTGCATTGGAATTGGTATGGGGATTATCATTATAAAGTCCATCAATATCTGAAACTAAAACAAGTAATTGTGCATCCACAATAGGTAATAGTAAGGCAGATAATGTATCATTATCTCCTACTTTGATTTCATCTACCGCTAATGTATCATTTTCATTAATAATAGGAATCACATCATAATCTAAAATAGAAGATAAAGCATAGCTTAAATTCATCAAACGTTTACGATGATCAAAATCATCATGATTTAATAAAATCTGTGCACATTTTAAATGGAACAATGAAAATAAATCTTCATAAATTTGCATCAAATGTGCTTGTCCAATAGCCGCAAGTGCTTGTTTTTTAGAAATTTCTTTAGGTTTTTCACTTAAATTTAAAACACCCATTCCTGAAGAAATTGCTCCTGATGAAACAAGTGTTACTTTTAACCCTTTACGTTTTAAAATAGCTATTTGTTGGATGAGTTTTAAAATTCTTTCTTTATCTAGTTGTCCATCTTCATTACACAAAGAAGTCGAACCAATTTTTATAATAACATGTTTGACATGTTCTAAATTTCTCATGTTTACACCTACTTTTCATTTTTTCTTATTATACAGAAAAGAAAGGCAATTGACAACAAGTGAATACATTTGAAACGCTTTTATAGCTATAATAATTTTTTATTATTATCTTTCATATATCTAGATAAATGATAAAATAGAACATATTATTAAGGGGGAAAATTAAAATGAATCTCATTATTCCAGAAAACTATGATCCTGTGTTATCTTTAAGACAAACACAAGAAGCAATTAAATACATAAGAGATACATTTCAAAAAGAATTTGGAAGAGCTTTAATGTTAGAAAGAATTTCAGCACCTCTTTTTGTGCAAAAAAGCAGTGGTTTAAATGACAACTTAAACGGTGTTGAAAAACCTGTTTCTTTTCAAATTAATTGTTTTGAAAATGATGATATCGAAGTCGTTCATTCTCTTGCTAAATGGAAAAGAATGGCACTTAAAAAATATGGTTTTGGTGTTCGTGAAGGACTTTATACAAATATGAACGCTATTAGAAAAGATGAAGAAGTTGATAACCTACATTCTTACTATGTTGATCAATGGGATTGGGAACGTGTCATCGAAAAAGAAGATCGCAATATTACAACATTAAAAAATCATGTTAAAAAGATTTTTAAAGTCATTAAACATATGGAACATGAAGTTTGGTATAAATACCCTCATGTTGTTAATCGTTTACCAGATCGTGTCCATTTCATTACTGCACAAGAATTAGAAAATCAATATCCTGATTTAGCAGCTAAAGAAAGAGAAAATAAAATTTGTAAAGAATTCGGATGTGTCTTTGTTATGCAAATCGGTAATGTTTTACAAAGCGGGCAAAAACATGATGGACGTGCACCAGACTATGATGATTGGAAACTAAATGGTGACTTGTTATTCTGGTACGAACCATTACAATGTGCCTTAGAAATCTCATCAATGGGTATCCGTGTGGATGAAGATTCTTTAGTAGAACAACTCAAAAAAGAAAATTGTGAAGATCGTTTAAATCTTCCATATCATCGAGCTATCATCAATAAAGAATTACCTTACACAATTGGTGGCGGTATTGGTCAATCAAGACTTTGTATGTTACTTTTAAACCGTGCTCATATCGGTGAAGTTCAAGCAAGTATTTGGCCACAAGAAATGATTGATGAATGTGAAAAGAATAATATTCATTTATTATAAAAAAATCTATCGCTTAGATAGATTTTTTTAATGTATAAATAGATAATTGATACATAATAAAGGGTTTCTACAAAAATAAGCAACCCTAAAACAAAGAAAGCAAATAACTATTTTAGTAATAATGTCAGCAACAAAACAGTAACAGTATAAACCAAAAGAAATATTTTTTAAATTTCTTACCATTTTCTTTAGAAAATATACTCTTTGTTTCTTCTTTTATTTCTTGTTTAAAACCATCAACAACTTGTTTATTGTATTACGGATTCTTAAATTTTTTTCGTCTTTCGTAGTTTTTCTTCAAAAAAAGAATTATAGTTTCAAACTATAATTCTAATGAATAACTCTTTTAATTTCATAGATTCCTTGAATACGTTCTAGATTAGCAATTGCACGATTTAAATGTTCAGCATCATCAACACCAATCTTTAATTTAATTAAAGCTCTACCATCATCTGATGCATCCGCATGAATATTTAAAATATTGATTTTCATTTGTCCTAAAACCGTAATAATATCATTTAATAAATTTGTACGATCTAAGCCATCAATTTGTAAATCAGCATCAAATTTCAAATTAGAAAGTGATGCAAAATCCCAATAAACATCAATTAAACGGCTTTGAATTTCTTTTTGTTTAATATTTGGACAATCCACACGATGAACTTTGATTCCTTGTCCTTGAGAAACATAACCAGTAATTTGATCTCCAGGAATTGGATTACAACATTTAGAAAGTTGAATCTTTAATCCTGAAACACCTTTAACAACAACTCCATTATTAGATGTCGTTTTTTCTAATTTTTCTCTTTGTTCATTATTTCTTTGTAAGATTTTAGATAAGTTATCAAAGAAACCTGTTTTCTTTGGATTTACTTTTTCTAAAAGTGTTGCTACTGAAAGATTTTTCTTTCCAATAAAATAGAAAATATCATCTAAACTTCTTGCTCCAAAAGCACCTAAATATGTTTTATAAGTTTCTGGATCCAAGAATTTCTTTTCATCAAGTCCACGTTTTTTGATTTCATCTTTTAAGATTTTCTTACCATCTTCAATCGTATCTTTCTTAGTTTCAGCTTCTTTTTTAGCGAGGAAAGTACGAATTTTATTACGAGCTCCTGCGGTTCTTACAAATTTCAACCAATCTTCACTTGGTCCAGCGGATTGTTTGTTGGTTTTGATTTCACAAACATCTCCTGTATTTAATTTTGTATCAATAGGCACCATGACATTATTGACAATCGCACCAACTGTATGATGTCCTACTTCTGTATGAATACGATAAGCAAAATCAACTGGTGTTGAACCGTTAGGAAGTTCAACAATTTTTCCTTGTGGCGTTAAAACATAAACATTGGCTTCAAAAATATCACGAGAAATGGAGTCATAATATTCTTTGGCATCGCCATCTTTGATATCATCTGACAAAGAAATAAATTCTCGTAACCATTGAAGTTTTTCTCCAATTTCTTTTTGTTCTGCTTTGGCAGAATAACCTTTGCCTTCTTTATAACGCCAATGAGCAGCAACCCCAAGTTCAGCAAGCTCATCCATTTCTTCAGTACGAATTTGGATTTCAAAAGTATTACCATCTTCGCCAATAACAGAAGTATGAAGTGATTGATACATATTTGGTTTAGGCATAGCAATGTAATCTTTAAAACGTCCTGGAATTGGACGATAATGATCATGAATCAATCCTAAAACACTATAACAATCAAGTTTATTTTGTAAAATAATACGGAGTGCATAAAGATCATAAAGTTCATCAAAACGTTTATGTTTTTTAAACATCTTCTTATAAATACTATAGATAGATTTCGCACGACCTAAAATACGATATTGATAATGATTTTCCTTTAATAAGTTTTCAACTTCTTCCATCATCTTCGCCACAGATTCTTTTCGCTCATCTTGTTTTGTTTGAAGAAGTCGCGCAATATCATGATAAGCAATTGGATCTAAATAAGATA
>UMJG01005182.1_pt1 | contig 13670 bp, 10 predicted proteins | sample 1965981 | NCBI WGS metagenome assembly UMJG01 (sample SAMEA4836144, study PRJEB28245) | human gut metagenome | biome: gut microbiome; material: fecal sample | place: Denmark | collected 2008 | reverse complement strand
CTCCAAAACCTTTGGTGGGAGTTCGATTCTCTCATCCCCTGTACTTTAGGAGCTTGAAAATCTATAAAAGGTTTTCAAGCTCTTTTGTTTTGCCCGAAAAGGGTAAATTTATCCCAAAGAATATTTCCATTGGCATCAAGATATTCTTCATCGACAAGAGAAAATACCATTTATATTATTAAGAAAAAATAGTGACAGATTTTCCGTATATTCATATCATATAATGGTATATTTATAATTTGCAAACAGCCAAAATGAAATATATATTGAAGAAAAATCAGGAGGGTTACAATGACAGAGGAAGAAAAACTATGAACAGGCGGTATTGATAAAAAAATATTTTGGTTTGGTAGGGCGAGATGTGTGTTTGTGTCCCGGATTTATGTGTGACAACGGCCAAAATATTCATGTGGGAGATCAGAGAACATCTTGGAATAGGCAAACCGATTACGATTGGAAATGATGTATACAGAATCTTCAGGAACAGCCGCTGATTTCTATGAACCAGAAATATTCCAGTTATCATAATCTTATCCAGTGTTGCAGTGACTTTGGATTCATGCCTAATATTGTTCTTTGCACAATGGAAAATTCGTTAATTTATCGTTTTTGTCAAGAAAAGATTGGAATTGGCATTGACGCAGATGTTCATCCTGAAAAAGAATTGCTGGCAGGTCTTCGCAAGATAGAACTTTACGATGCTATTCCGTGGAAAATTAATTTGGTCTGCCGTAAAAATACAGTTAACGATAATGCAAGCCCTGCGTGTGGTGGTACACCGTATTTGAACGCTTCTAAGAGAGTTATTTCCAGACTTCAAGAAATCTGTTGCAATCTGGATTAAATTTTAATGATAGGCGTTCATTCCAAACTATCCCCTTTTTGTCCAGTTGGTGGAAATATCAAATATGGCAATACGTGCTGAACTGGTTTCCTTCATGCCATGCCGAAGCCATTTTATAACCCAGCCATATATCAGGTAAGAAAAAGCAGACATAATATAAGCTATTGGTGCCGGCATAAATTATACTTGTCTGAGTGGAAAAGCTGCTATGAAACCGAGAAACCGTTATAACATAAGACATTTGTTTAAATTATCATTCAATCAATTATTTGTTACAAAAATCAGAAGCATTTCAATCAGTTCACCATGTCATTTTCATTTTGTGTTATAATGTGTTATCAGATTTTTTGTCTTCGCTGCCGTTACGGTCGGTGCAAAACTATTGTCCACCGAACAGTGTGCACCCTGCCGGAGGCTATATCAGATGAGGATTGATTCCCACTGATACTGATTTGTTGCTCGCCACCTACGAAAAAGTCCCTACAGAGGGTGGGAGTCATCTCACATTTGATATAACAGTTATTAAATCTCTTAAAACAGGTGAAATCTCAATCGGAATTTGGGGAAGAACTAACTGTCTGTGGGGAGCAGTTATACTATATATAATCTATAATGCAGTAGGAGCAATGGTTATAATTCAATAATTTCCAGTTTGTTAAATTGTAATGCTGCTATGAGAAGGAGAATATTTATGAAACTTAATCGTTTTGAAGTTGTGACAGGAAGATATATTGAAGAAATTCCAGGTCAATCCCGTATCGGATATGCAATGAGTGATACAACAGACTTTTATGATATGATTGAATGGTCAAAAAAAGGTGGGTATCAAGGTTCAACTATTTCTTTTTATGATTACAATAATGGTAAAGTTTATGAACCATTTCAAAAACAGAGAAATGTGTTATATGGAACTCCTGTTTATTTAAAGAAATCTTTTTGGTTTTTACAGGGAGATTATAATAGTGGGAAAATTACTCTTTTCAAATATTATCCAGATAAAAATCCAGAGATGATTATACAACTTAATATAGAAGATGTGGATCTTTATAATCTACGTATTATTGGAGAGGATGTTTACATTGTAAGTGAGGATGACGAATTTGTCAGCTATTATCCGGAAAGTTTTAGATTTTCCAAGGGTGTTAATGAAAGTGTAAGTATGATAGCAGACCAAAAAGTATATCTTTCTGCCTGGGTAGAAGAAGGCTGGGACGATGAAAATGATTGTGAAACCGAAGAATATAACTATTATGAAAAAGTAGTAGAGAGAGACTTTAAAGGGAATTTGTTATCAGAGACGCTTGGTTCTTTACAGCAACACGCAGATGGAACATGGTGGATAGCATGAAAATTGGTGCATAGAAATATCCCTGATAAAAATTAAAATTAGCGACAATAATAAAAGTTAAAAGGTTAGAAAAGGAATAATTAAACAAGATAATTTTATCAATTTTATAAATAATATCTTTAACAAGCCAAGTACAGAAATTCACTACTTTTAGGTGGAGGGGAGTTGGCAGCAGTAGAAGGAGGAGCAAAATTTATGTGTACAGCAGCAACATACAAAACACAGGATTTTTATTTTGGCAGAACATTAGATTATGAATTCTCATATGGGGATGAGATAACCGTAACACCGCGAAAATATCCATTTCATTTCAGACATATGGGCGAAGTAGTATCTCATTATGCAATGATCGGTATGGCACATGTAGCCGGAGATTATCCATTATATTATGACGCAGTAAACGAAAAAGGCCTTGCAATGGCAGGGCTTAACTTTGTAGGGAATGCAGTCTATCAGGAAGTAGAAGAAGGCAGAGAAAATGTTGCACAGTTTGAATTCATTCCATGGATTTTAAGCAAGTGTGCCACTGTAAAAGAAGCCAGAGAATCTTTAAACAAAATGAATCTTGTAGGTACCCCTTTTAGTGAACAACTTCCATCTGCACAGCTTCACTGGATCATTGCTGATGAAAATGAGGCAATCACTGTAGAATGCATGAAAGACGGAATGCATATTTATGACAATCCAGTAGGCGTCCTTACCAATAACCCTCCATTTGAACAGCAAATGTTCCAGTTAAATAATTATATAGGGCTTTCTCCAAAACAGCCAGAGAATCGCTTCTCCGATAAACTAAACTTCAATGCATACAGCAGAGGAATGGGAGCACTAGGACTTCCAGGGGATTTATCATCTACATCCCGATTTGTAAGAGTCGCATTCACAAAAATGAATTCTTTTTCCGGTGTATCTGAAAAAGCGAGCATCAGCCAGTTTTTCCATATTCTTGGATCAGTAGATCAGCAGAGAGGCTGCTGTGAAGTTGCCGATGGAAAGTTCGAAATTACACTCTACACATCTTGTTGCAATACGAATAAGGGAATTTATTATTATACAACCTATGAAAATCATCAGATATCAGCGGTAGATATGTTTGGGGAGAATCTCAATGAAAAAGAATTGATAAAATATCCGCTTATTAAAGGAGAGCAGATTTACTGGCAGAATTAGAAGTGAATTTTGAGTTGCCGTAGGCAAGGGGACGCCTCGGAAGAGAACCGATAGCCTATATATGTGGCCTCGGAGCAAGGTTTGGATGCGAGCGCATAAGCGAACATTCAAACTGCCGCGACTAAAGTCACATATGTGGGGGATATCCTCTTTTTGAGGGCGTCTTCCTTGCCTGCGGCAAATCAAAGTTTATTCCGGAACGAATTCAGCTGTCTGGTCGAGCATATTTATCTTCACTTTTCCCTTTTTGCCATCAACTTTAGCGAATGGAATCACCTCATATTTTGCTTTCTCCATGCACTTACCAGGGTCATCTGCCGGTTCTTCGTTGAGAAAGATTTTTTCAGCTCCGCCACTTAACTGGCGTTTAATATTTTTTACCATGAGACGGTCATAACGCTCACAGGCTTTTTCTGCTTTTTTCTGGTTTTCAGGATCTGAGAAATATTCTTTTGTCCATTCTTCTAAGTTTGCAATTTCAATCATCTTGTACACTTCTCCTTTGATTTTTATGTCTGATTATCTTTTATTATAAGATAAATTTTAAAGACAATATAGGAATAATACCATTTATTTATAGAAATATTACAGATTCTATTGTGAATCATGGAAAGACAAAAAATCAGTGTCATATTTCCCTATTTTATGAAAGGATTGTCCAAGAGTGAATGGAACTGGTTTGCTATAATGAGAATAATTATTGATATTGTAGAAAACTGTGATGGAATGTTTTTTTAACATACTCTGGAGCAGGAGTACTGCGAATTGGGATAATTACGATGAATAGGAAAACTTATTAGGAAAATTTCATTAAAAAACTCATTGTAGATGACAGTATTTACAGGAATGTTTTTTCAAACACGCTCTAGCGTGAAGTAGCTGTGGTGAGTTGTGATGAAAGAATGAAAGGAAAATCAGGAGGAGGTTATGTAATGGCAGACAAAATTTGCAGTAGTGCGGACAAGGTGCTGGAGGTATTTCTTGAGAATGCACCGATGGATACTTCCCATCATCGGATGGTGAAACAGCAGAACAAATGTGGTTATGGATTACAGGGAGTATGTTGTAGATTGTGCTCTAATGGTCCATGCCGACTGTCTCCGTCAAAACCAAAAGGAGTGTGTGGAGCAGATGCGGATACGATTGCGTGCAGAAATTTCTTAAGACAGGTGGCTGCTGGCTCAGGATGTTACACGCATGTTGTTGAAAATACCGCAAGAAGATTAAAAGAGCTGGCGCAGGAATTACAGGCAGAAGGCAAGAAACCAAAGTATAAGGATTCCGTTGCGAAACTTGCAAAGATTTTACAGATTAACTGTTGTGGTAACTGCGGACCGGACTGCCATAACAGTTGTGCGAAAACAGCAGAGATGATTGCAGATGCAGTTCTTGCAGACATCAGAAAGCCATATGATGAGAAGATGACACTTATGAAAAATATTGCTCTTCCAAAGCGTTATGAACTGTGGGAAAAGCTTGGAATTTTACCAGGCGGAGCAAAAGACGAGATTTTTAATGCGGTTGTAAAGACATCGACAAACTTGAATTCAGATCCGATGGACATGTTGTTACAGTGCTTACGTTTAGGTATTTCCACAGGTAATTACGGACTGATTCTTACAAATCTCATGAACGATATTATTATGGGACCGCCACAGATTAGTATGGACCCAGTCGGTTTCCGTATCATTGATCCAGAGTATATTAATATTATGATTACAGGACATCAGCAGTCCATGTTTGCAGATTTGGAAGAAAAATTAGAATCAGAAATTGTACAAAAGTCTGCCGAGCTTGTCGGTGCAAAGGGAATCCGTATTGTAGGCTGTACTTGTGTGGGCCAGGATTATCAGGCACGTTCTGGATGCTATAAAGATGTGTATTGTGGACATGCAGGTAATAACTATACGAGTGAAGCCGTGTTGATGACAGGCTGTGTGGATTTGGTTGTTTCCGAATTTAACTGTACGATTCCGGGAATCGAGCCAATCTGTGAACAGTTAGATATTAAGATGCTTTGTCTTGATGATGTGGCAAAAAAAGCAAATGCAGAATTATTACCATACACAGCAGAAGAAAAAGAAAAGATTACAAGTCAGATTATCGCAGATGCTCTATGTGGATTTAAAAACAGAAAAGAAAAATTATATGGAACCGCTCCGGCAGAAGGAGAAAAGCGTGTCAATGTCATGGCACAGCATGGTTTTGACAAATCTATTACCGGTTTATCAGAAGATACTTTAGTAGCTGCTTTAGGTGGAACTTTACAGCCGCTTATTGATGCGATTGTTGCAGGAAAGATTAAAGGAATTGCTGCAATTGTTGGATGTTCTAACTTAAGAGCAAAAGGGCATGATGTATTTACCGTAGAGCTTGCAAAAGAATTAATTAAGAAAGATATTCTTGTATTATCCGCCGGCTGTACCTGTGGTGGATTAGAAAACTGCGGACTTATGACAATGGAAGCCGTAGAGCTTTGTGGAGAAGGATTGAAAGAAATATGTACAGCACTTGGTGTTCCACCAGTACTTAACTTTGGTCCATGTCTTGCGATTGGACGAATTGAGATGGCTGCCTGTGCATTAGCAAAAGAACTGAATGTGGATCTGCCACAGCTTCCGGTTGTTATCAGTGCACCGCAGTGGCTTGAGGAACAGGCGTTGGCAGATGGAGCATATGCACTTGCACTTGGCTTCCCTCTGCATCTGGCATTATCACCATTTGTAACAGGAAGTCAGGTAGCAGTGAATGTTCTCACAGAAGGGTTAAAGGATTTAACCGGAGGCCAGCTTATCATTGAGACGGAAGTTGAAGATGCGGCACAGAAATTTGAGGAAATTATCAAAGAAAAAAGAATCGGTCTTGGAATTGATAAAGGGGGAGATGCCGTATGTTAATGAACCGAACAACTCCTTTTATGGTTCCGGTAGATGAGGAAAATCCTGCGATTATCAAGGATGAAGCGTTGTGCAGCCAGTGCGGACATTGCTTTGCTATTTGCGAAGAAGAAATTGGTGTGGCAGCAAAGTATCTTTTGAATCCTCGCGAAACCTATCAATGTATCGGCTGTGGACAGTGCAGCGCAAACTGTCCGGAAAAAGCGATTATTGGCAAGCCACATTATAAGATTGTAAAAGAACTTATCAAAGATCCAGATAAAATCGTTGTTTTTTCTACATCCCCATCCGTAAGAGTTGGATTTGCAGACGGATTTGGAAAAGAACCGGGAACCTTTGCACAGGATGAAATGGTTGGTGCATTGAGAGCATTAGGTGCGGATTATGTATTTGATGTTACTTTTTCTGCTGACCTTACGATTATGGAAGAAGGCTCAGAGTTACTGTCCCGTATTTTAAAAGGAACAGGACCACTTCCACAGTTTACAAGCTGCTGTCCAGCATGGGTAAAATATATGGAGAACTTCCATCCAGATAAAACGGCACATCTTTCTTCTGCAAAAAGTCCGATTGGAATGCAGGGGGCAGTGATTAAGACTTATTTTGCACATAAAAAACACATTGACCCGGAAAAGATTATTTCTGTGGCAGTTACCCCTTGTACTGCCAAAAAGGCAGAAATCGCAAGAGAGGAGTTATGTGATGCAGGAAAGCTTCTTAATATAGAAGAAATGCGTGACAATGATTATGTGATTACGACAAAAGAACTGGTACAGTGGTGTCAGGAGGAAGGACTTGATTTAGATAAGATTACTCCTTCTAAGTTTGACAGTGTCTTAGGAGAAGGAACCGGGGCCGGAATGATCTTCGGAAATACTGGCGGTGTTATGGAAGCGGCACTTCGAACCGTTTACAGAGTATTAGAAGGAAAAGAAGCTCCGGCAGATTTCTATCAGCTTCGTCCAGTAAGAGGATTAAGCAATCGAAAAGAAGCAGAAGTAACAATCGCTGGAAAGAAGCTTCGGGTTTGTATTCTTTATGGAACGGCTGCAGCGGAGAAATTCCTTGCAGAAGATATGAATGGTTATCATTTTGTGGAAGTGATGACATGTCCGGGAGGCTGTATCAGTGGAGCGGGACAGCCGGATTGCGGAAGTGTTCCAGTATCAGACGTCGTAAGAAAGAAGAGAATACAGTCACTTTATCAGGCGGATGAGCAGGCAGAACGCAGAAACTCCATGGATAATCCGGAAATTGGAACAATATATCACGAATTTTTTAAAGAGCCATTAAGCATACTTTCAGAAAAACTCTTACATACTACTTATCAAGGAAAATAAGACAAAGAATGTGCAGAATAGTTCAAAAATGAGAATTGGATATTACAACTAAAAAATCGATGTAAAATGAGAATTTCTTGCCTATATTTTCTTGGCAAGTATACCAATTTGTTTCATATCGAAGGATGTAATTCGTTGCTGTTGCAATAAAATGTAGCAGCAACGTTTCTTTTTGTTGTGCAAACTGTATAAATGTAAAAAATATCCGATTGATAATTGCCAAATACTGACACGGATATTACTAATTGTTGCTTATTTTTTCCTGTATAATGCAAGACAGATGAAAGCTCAGTAGTGGTTGATTTACAGGATTTATAGGATAATTTTTTGAGTTATCATCTCTCAAACATTTTCATTGCACATTTTTATGTGTCAGTAAGAAGGAGGAAAATTGTAATGATTGCAAAAGGATTTACAGAACCAACCGCACGTATCAAAGCCTTAAAAGCAGAAGTTGTTAACGCAGTACCAGAAGTAGAGCCATATAGAGCCGTACTTATTACAGAGTCTTACAAAGAGACAGAGGGTATGCCAGCAGTTATGAGAAGAGCAAAAGCTAACGAGAAGATTTTTAACAATCTTCCAGTTGTAATTCGTGACAACGAATTAATCGTAGGTGCTCTTTCCGTAAAACCTCGTTCTACAAACCTTTGTCCAGAGTTCTCATTTGACTGGGTAGAAAAAGAGTTCAAGACAATGGCAACTCGTATGTGTGACCCATTCGTAATTACTGAAGAAACAGCAGATATCCTTCACGAAGTATTCAAATACTGGAAAGGTAAAACTACCAGCGAATTAGCTACTTCCTACATGAGCCAGGATTGTCTTGACTGCCAGGCTGGTGGAGTATTTACAGTTGGTAACTACTACTTCGGTGGTATCGGACACGTGTGTGTTGATTACGGTAAAGTATTAAAAATCGGTTTCAAGGGCGTTATTGCAGAAGTTGTTGAAGCAATGAACAAACTTGATGCAAATGATCCAGAATATCTGCAGAAGAGAGCATTCTATGAAGCAGTTATTATTTCTTACAATGCAGCTATTAACTTTGCTAAGAGATACAGCAAGAAAGCAGCTGAGATGGCAGCTACATGTACAGATCCAGTAAGAAAAGCTGAATTACTTCAGATTTCTAAGAACTGTGACCGTGTTCCAGAAAACGGAGCTACAAACTTCTATGAAGCTTGTCAGTCATTCTGGTTTGTACAGGCATTAGTACAGATTGAAGCTAATGGACATTCCATTTCTCCAGGACGTTTTGACCAGTATATGTGGCCATACTTAGAAGCAGACAAGAGCATTTCTAAAGAATTCGCTCAGGAATTACTCGACTGCCTCTTCGTATTATTAAACCATGTAAACAAAACTCGTGATGATGTATCTGATCAGGCATTTGCAGGATACGCAGTATTCCAGAACTTTGGTGTTGGTGGACAGACAGAAGATGGCCTTGATGCTACAAACCCAGTTTCTTATATGTGTATGGATGCAGCAGCTCACGTTAGATTACCTGCACCATCATTCTCCGTTCGTATTCATAACCAGACACCGGATGAGTTCTTATTAAGAGCTTGTGAGCTTGCAAGACTTGGTACTGGTGTTCCAGCTATGTACAATGATGAAGCAATCATTCCTGCATTATGTAACAGAGGATTAACTCTTGCAGATGCTCGTAATTACTGTATCATCGGTTGTGTAGAACCTCAGTGTCCACACAAGACAGACGGATGGCATGACGCAGCATTCTTTAACGTTGCTAAGGTATTTGATATCGCTATTCATGGTGGTAAGAACCGTGATGGCAAACAGTTAGGACCTGTTACAAAACCTATGCCAGAATGGAAATCCATGGATGATTTATATGAAGCATATGAAACTCAGATTGAGTACTTCGTATCTAAATTAGTTGAGGCAGATAACGCTGTTGATATCGCTCATAAAGAAAGAGCACCATTACCATTTATGTCCGCATTAGTTGATGACTGTATCGGAAGAGGTAAAACAGTTATGGAAGGTGGAGCTATCTACAACTTCACAGGACCTCAGGCATTTGGTAACGTAGATACAGGTGATGCTATCTATTGTATCAAGAAACATGTATTTGAAGACAAAGACTTAACAATGCAGCAGATTTACGATGCTATGGAACACAACTTCGGTGCTGAGCTTGGTGCTGGATGTTACGATGGACCATTCGTAAGATTAAGTACAGATTCTGCAGAACCTGCAGCAGCAGCTATGGAAAGTGTTTCCGTATCTTCTGAAGATAGCATGGAATCTATCATCAACGCAGTTGTTCAGAAGATTCTTGCAGAAAAAGGATCTAACTTAAGTATGAGCGTAGATACAAAATCTGAAGCTTGCACAAGCTGCAGCGATGCTCAGAGAGCTGAATACGACAGAATCAGACATATCCTCGACGCAACACCTTGCTTCGGTAACGATATTGATGAAGTTGATATGTGTGCTCGTAAAGCTACACAGGTTTACTCTCACGAAGTTGAGAAATACAAAAACCCACGTGGAGGCCAGTATCAGGCAGGATGTTACCCAGTATCTGCTAATGTATTATTTGGTAAAGACGTACAGGCTCTTCCAGATGGACGTTATAGCAACGCACCTCTTGCAGATGGTGTTTCCCCTCGTCAGGGTCATGACGTTAAGGGACCTACAGCTGCAGGTAACTCCGTAGCTAAACTTGACCAGTTAAATATCTCTAATGGTACATTATACAACCAGAAATTCTTACCTTCTGCAGTAGCAGGTGATCAGGGACTTCTGAACTTCGCAGCAGTTGTTCGTAACTACTTCGATAAGAAGGGTATGCATGTACAGTTCAACGTAATTGATAGAGAAACATTACTTGATGCTCAGGCACATCCAGAAAACTACAAAGACTTAGTAGTACGTGTAGCTGGTTACTCCGCTCACTGGACAGTACTTGCTAAGGAAGTACAGGATGATATCATTGCTCGTACAGAACAGCATTTCTAAAATAGTAGATTTTTGAAATAAACTGGAGGAAGTACCTATGAGTAATATGGAACCAAGCTGCGATACAAGTAAAAAAGGGCTTGTCTTTAATATACAGAGATTCTCTGTAAATGACGGTCCGGGTGTAAGAACGATTGCCTTTTTAAATGGCTGTCCTCTTCGCTGCAAATGGTGCTGTAACCCTGAATCGCAGGAATTAAAACCAGTCGTCATGTTTAAAGCACAAAACTGTGTCGGCTGTGGAAATTGTGAGGTTGTGTGTCCAACTGGTGCTTCTAATTTAAACGTTCCAGGAAAAATTGATCATACAAAATGTATTGCATGCGGAAAATGTATTGATGTCTGCTATCATAGGGCTCTTGAGATGTCCGGTAAGTGGATGACAGTAGAGGAACTGATGGGAGAACTTTACAAAGACCGTGTTATTTACAGAAAGTCCGGAGGCGGTATTACCGTCTCCGGAGGTGAAGCAATGGTACAGCACGAATTTCTTTTAGAGCTGTTAAAGGCTTGTAAGTCATTCGGCTGGACCACTGCGATTGAAACAACTGGTATGGCTTCTGAGGAAGTAATCAAAGAGATTGTTCCGTGGCTTGATGTGGTCATGATGGATATTAAGCATATTGACCCAGAAGTACATAAAGAGTATACTGGTGTAAGTAACGAGCAAATACTTAAAAATGCATTACTGATTTCTAGTCTTGCAAAGAAGATGATCATTCGTGTTCCGGTTATTCCAGGATTTAATGCAAGTCCGAATGTAATTGCGGCAATTGCAAAGTTTACAACCTATCTGCATAATGTAAATGAGTTACATCTTTTACCTTATCATGATCTTGGAAGTAACAAGTATGGAATGCTCGGCAAGGAATATGAACTTGCCGATGTACAGAAGCCGGAAAATGAATTCATGGAAGAATTAAAAGCAATAGTAGAAAAAGAAGGATTAACCTGTAAAATCGGAGGATAAATCGATACAGGCAGTCCGCGGTATCCCTTATATATACCAAAATGGTACAGGAGGTTCACAATGAACAAAGACATAACATTATTAACTTCTGAATCTGTTACAGAGGGACATCCGGATAAAGTATGCGATATGATTTCCGACGCTTTACTGGATGCTTATTTAGAGGAAGACCCATCTGCCCATGTGGCATTGGAAACAATGGCTTCAGAAGACACGGTTTTCATTGCTGGTGAAGTTGCTTCTTTCGCAAAGGTTGATGTTAAAAATAAGGCAAGAGAAGTCATCTGTGAAATAGGATATGACAGTAAAGAAAAAGGAATAGATGGAAAAGAATGTCTAATTATTACCAATATTGGTGTACAGTCACCTGATATCGCTCAGGGAGTTACACAGTGTAACGGAACTATTGGAGCGGGAGATCAGGGAATGATGTATGGATATGCTTGTGATGATACAGAGGAACTTATGCCACTGTCGATTTCACTGGCACATAAACTTAGTAAACGACTTACACAGGTAAGAAAAGAAGGAATCCTTCCATACCTCTATCCAGATGGAAAGTCACAGGTTACAGTAGCATATAATAATCAGGGAGAAATCCTTGGTGTTACAGATGTTGTAATTTCTGCACAGCATAATGCAGAAGTTTCTGTACAAAAGCTTCGAATGGATATTGAGGAGCATGTTATAAGAGAGGTAATTCCTAAAGAATTGCTTTTACCGGATGTAAAGATACATATTAATCCTACAGGACGTTTCGTAGTCGGAGGTCCTGCCGGAGATGTAGGTCTTACCGGAAGAAAGATTATTGTAGATACTTATGGCGGAATTGCCAGACACGGAGGCGGAGCATTCTCAGGTAAAGACCCGACAAAGGTTGACCGTTCCGCAGCGTACATGGCAAGATATGCCGCAAAGAATGTGGTTGCTGCCGGATTTTGCAAAAAGTGTGAGATTAATCTTGCCTATGCGATCGGTATCCCACAGCCGGTATCTATAAAGATAGATACCTTTGGTACAGAAGAAATACCAAAGGAAATTATTGAAGACACTGTAAATGAAGTATTTGATTTCAGCGTGGCAGGTATTATAAACAGCCTATCTCTCACTAAGGTGAAATATAAACCAGTCGCAGCCTACGGACACTTTGGAAGAACAGATCTTGATCTCCCGTGGGAACGGTTAGATAAAGTGAATATTCTTCAGGAAAAAGCAGTTGCCCGTGTGGCAGAAGAAATCTACAAAAACCGTTAACAAATATTAAATACAACAATCATTACACTTTTTAATAATTATAGAAACTATTCAAAGTCAGATGGTTTCAGCGACTGAGACTTTAGAATAGTGAAATAGCTAAGGGGTCATTCAAGCGCATAATTGTTCTGAAATAATCGGTCTCAACACTCTCACAAATAGATTATGAAATAACAATAAGCTTGATCCACATAAAGGGGGCTGTCGCAAGGTGACAGTCCCCTGATTTAATTTTTGGAACAACAGACGGTAGTAAGAACATAGATGATTAAATCAGGGGATTTCTATGCGAGCCGCTTTGAAGAAGAAATATTCATCTTGCATAAATGGTAATTAATAGTTAAAATATAATTATATGATAGAAGTAAGTAACCATACAGGTAAAAGCATTATGATGTGGATGCAGGCTTGCAAAGTGGTTGTGAATATTACTATTATAATTTTAGAAGGAGGATTTTTAAAATGGTAAGAAAAGCAAATATCATTCAGAAACAGGAACTTGGCGGTGGAAAAGGTTGTGCAGAGGTGCATGAGATTGTTCCAGAGAAAGATTTATATGGACATGGAAAGTTATATGCAAAGGTTGTTTTAAAACCGAATTCCAGTGTTGGCTGGCATCGTCATGTTGGTGAAACAGAACCATATTATATCTTAGAGGGTGAGGGAATTTTCGTAGATGATGATGGAAGCCGTACAAAGGTAGGTCCTGGAGATGTATGTACAATTCTTCCGGGACAGTGCCATGCGATTGAGAATGCATCATCATGTAAGGATCTTGCATTTATGGCTTTGATTCATAAAGACTGATTCGCTTGATTTTTTATTAAGGGAGACGAACCCCCGAAGAGAACCC
>UMJG01000615.1_pt1 | contig 13787 bp, 7 predicted proteins | sample 1965981 | NCBI WGS metagenome assembly UMJG01 (sample SAMEA4836144, study PRJEB28245) | human gut metagenome | biome: gut microbiome; material: fecal sample | place: Denmark | collected 2008 | reverse complement strand
CTATTTCAATTGCCTCACCGTCGGCACCGTCATGCGTCCGGTAACCGACACGTATGGAGTTTCCCGCGCAAAGCTTGCTTATATCATCGACTCCATGGCAGCTCCCGTTTGTATCATTGCACCGATTTCTTCTTGGGCGGCAGCCGTGGGAAGCAGTCTGAAATCAACCGGTGCTTTCGAAAGTGATTTCACAGCTTTTGTATCGACCATTCCCTATAACTTCTACGCTCTCACCTGCATTGCCATGGTCTTTATCCTTTGCTTCTTCCGATTGGACTTCGGACCGATGCGCCGTTCGGAAGAACGTGCCCAAAAGGGCGACGTGGGCAGCATGGATACCGCAACCGATCAAATGCGAGTGAGTGAAAAAGGCACGATTTGGGATATGGTGGTACCGATCGGCGCTTTGATTGTCTTCGCCGTTTTGTGCTTAATGTACTCGGGTGGCTATTGGGGCGATGATCCGGCTTACCATTCCTTTGCCGCTTCTTTAGGCAATAGCTCTGCCTCTGAAGCATTGGTATGGTCTTCTTTCGGTGCCCTGGTGGTGGCTTTCCTGATGTTTGTGCCCCGCAAGGTTGTCTCTTTCCGTGATTTCATGGACGGTTCTGTGGAAGGCATGAAGATGATGTTGCCGGCCAATATCATTTTGGTGTTGGCTTGGACGATTTCCGGCGTGTGTCGTGACTTGCTTCAAACGCCGCTTTTTGTTGAATCCCTTGTGACAACGGGCGGATTCTCCGCTATGTGGTTGCCCGCTGCAGTATTTGCGTTGGCAGCGTTCTTGTCGTTTTCGACCGGTACAGCCTGGGGTACATTCGGTATCTTGATTCCGATTATTGTGCCGGTGGCTCAAGCTTTGGATCCCAACTTGGTTGTTGTCTCGTTGGCGGCTACTTTAGCCGGTTCTGTATTCGGAGACCACTGCTCGCCAATTTCCGATACGACTATTTTGTCATCGGCCGGCGCCGGCTGTTCGCACATTGAACACGTGGCCACGCAGTTACCCTATGCTTGGGTCTGTGCTATTGCTTCTTTTGCAGGTTACGTTGTGGCAGGCTTAACGGAAGCTAATGCCTACGCCAGTTTGGCGACGTCTTTCGTTACCTTAATTGCCCTAATGGTGATTTTGCACTTCTTGGGGAACAAGCGGACAGCTCAAATCGCATAGTAACTGAAGTATTGCCAGTGCAGAAAAGGCCCTTACGGGCCTTTTCTGTTAGCTGCTGTCGCCTTGGGTGAGGCTATTATTGAAGACGTTTGGCGTCAATCACATCCAATTCAATTGAGACGAGGTCTTTGTCCACTTCCGCCACAATTTCCATCAGTGCGTCTTTGTGTATTTGAGACCAGTTTTGATCATCATCGAGTTCAGTGACAATCTTGTCTCCCTTGGCGTCAGTAAACTCGAACTTTTCTTTGCTCAATTGTTTGGTGAAGCGACCTTGTAAGGTGACGAGCTGATCATCATGAGCTTCTTTTTTCAACTGCGCAATAGAATCCATTTTCTGGAGGGTAAAGCCTTGCGGGGCACCGGGGCGTTCCTGAGCACCGAAACCGGTCGGACCAGCTGCTAGAGCAGCAAACGGAACGGCTAACGCACAGAGGGCGGCGGCTAATGTGGCTTTCTTCAACATGGTGTATCTCCTATTGTTTTAATCTTCGTTTTTCTTGACTAGCAGTTTAGAGTTGCAAACTTAGAACAAAAATAGGAAAAACTTAGCGTTTCCTAAGTCAGTGCAAAAATTTGCAACAGAAAAGATTTAGTAAGAAGTAATTATTGCTAGCCCGAGTGATGCAACGGGTAGACGTAGCTGATTTAAAATCAGTCGCCAATTAAAACGGCGTACGGGTTCGATTCCCGTCCCGACACCAGAACTTAGGAAATTTATACTTTTCTCTTGACAAGGCAAGTCGCATCATTACAATAACAACTTCTTCGACGCGGGAATAGCTCAGTTGGTAGAGCGCAACCTTGCCAAGGTTGAGGTCGCGAGTTCGAGACTCGTTTCCCGCTCCATCCTCTTTTTAGAGTGTGATGGCGCGATAGCAAAGCGGTTATGCAGCGGATTGCAAATCCGTTCAGAGCGGTTCGACTCCGCTTCGCGCCTCCAAACTCACGTAGGGGAGTCGAAATGCGGGAATAGCTCAGTTGGTAGAGCGCAACCTTGCCAAGGTTGAGGTCGCGAGTTCGAGACTCGTTTCCCGCTCCAGAATAATAAAAATAAGCCGACCCCACTTGGTTGGCTTATTTTTCACCGGTTGGTAGGCCGGGTGACGGAACTGGTAGACGTAGCGGACTTAAAATCCGCCGCCAATTAAAACGGCGTACGGGTTCGATTCCCGTCCCGGCCACCAAAAAGATAGAACCTGGGGTGTAAAAACCTCAGGTTTTTTCTTATTTAAAAAAGCCCCGGAAAATTTCCGGGGCGCAGTCAAAAAACAATTAATAACGGTACTCTACTTGGGCCTTGCCGCTAACACCTTCGCGCTGACCGACATATCCTCTTATTTTCAGGTCAACAACCCAGGGAGAATCCTCTGATTTGTATCGAAGACCTAAGGATCCAATACCCATGGAGCCACGCATTGAGGCTGCATCGGCAATTTTTTCTCCGTTCGCTTCAACGTGCACATCCGGCGTAAAGTCATATTGGTAGGCTAAACCTGTATAAGCCCAGAAAGAATTCTGAAGCGGGAAGTAGAGGCGCCCGCCCACACGGATACGAGAGCTTCCCACAGAATCGAAATCAAATTGATTATTGACGCCGTCAGCAAAAATATCCGTGCTGTCGCTTGGCAGATAGGTATAGAAGTACTTCATAAAGAGGTCGGCTTTCATACGTTCTCCGACATCAATAATGCGACCGGCGCCAATATGAACACCGAAATAGTTACTGGAGAGATCGTAGCCGTGAGCTACGCCGTTGCTATCGACCAGGCCTCGGCTGACTTCTGTTTCGGTTTTACCGGCTCGCAGAGAACCTTCCGCGTACCATCCGGTCGTGTTTTTGATTCGGGCCGAAATACCTGCACCGTAATATTTCACATCACCGCTAAAACGTCTATCAATATTGAGGTAAGACATTTCTTCTGTGTAATCGCCCTTGCCTGTTTCCACAAAAAGATTTAAAAGCAGGGGATTGCCGTTTAGCATGACGGAATTTGCCAAACCCGCGGCGGCCGTGAAACCATGAACATCAATATGTCCATCGGTACTGTAATTGCTTTGCACGCCGTCGATGGACGCGAATGTTCTCAGTCCCCAGTGATAATCACGAGCGGTTGCATCCAGATTATCCAGAATCAATTCTGCCCCATGGTTAACAAAGAATAGGCTCATGTTTCGATTATTGGAGACAAGCTTTAATTGTTGACTGGGCGCTGTCCCCTGAAGTTTGAAGTCGACAGAGTTTTGCTCTCGGTTATTCTCAATAATGCCGATTGAGTCTTGAGTAATTGTTGAGGGTATGGCCACTTCTTGCCCATTGTCGTAAAACGGATTGAATTGAATTGCGGCCTCACCTTTAATAAGAGACATTTGTTCTCCGAAATGATTTTCTAATCGATCATCAAAACGGATATTGTTTACATCAATTTTTAAGGAAGCAGAGGAGATATCAGTCTCTCCCAGTACATTTAAAATACTTTCCCCATTCTTCCATTTGAAATCGGTAAATGCAATGGAGTCAAATTGCTCTAGCCCACCGATATCACCGTTCCATTTACGGACAACCAAAGTATTGTTGTTTGCCTTTCCAAAAGTATTGTGACCTAAAAAGATTGCCTTAGTTAGTTCATTTTTATGAAAATCGTCTGATAAGGATTCAAGAATAACCGTGTTATCAACGACGGATACATCCGTGAATATGTCCGATCCGCCAGCTGAAATTGTAAGGGAGTCGCCTTTACTATCTTCGGCAATTTTTACATCAATGAGATGTATGGTATTGCCGCTCACAGTAGCGGATGACAACCATGAATCTCCACCCAGAATGTAAGCTTCGTTATCAGGATGGAGCGTTGTATTTGAGATTAATATAGTGCCGTTGTGAATACTTCCAGTTGAATTGAAAGAAGTCGCTATTTTCTTGAAATGAATTTCAGAACTGTCAATGAAAACAGCATTACTATCTGCGTTAAATACTCGGTCTTCTTCAAAATCACTGAGATCCAGGTATCCGCCTAAAATTTTGGTCGCATAGAACTGACTGTCAACAATCTCGACGCGATTATCTGAAACATTGCCACTGGCCGCTTGCCCACCTACGATATTTTGAAAAACCGAAATGTTTTCATTCTCTGTCGAAGAACTTTTCCCAAGCGAGTTAATTTTGACCCCATTGTGGTGGACATCGGCGGTATGTAATTTGGCTCCGTACAAGCTAGGAGCGATCAAAGATTCTTTAACTACTTCACCTTTAAATGATGGTAAGGAGTTATCGGTTCCTTCTACCACGACACGATTATAGGAAGCCACCTGATTTGTGTCAGACTGGTCATTTGAATAAGCGCCGATGATTTCCGTATATGAGTGAAATACACCACCTGTAACGACGACTTTGTTGCCATACATATCGGCGCTGTCAGACTTCGCAGCGGCAATTTTCCCGGCCCCCTCATTATCACTGTCGGATAATGCTTGAGGATAAAACTTGCCGCCTTCCATATTCAGTGTGTTGTTATAGACATCAGAATCGGCTGAAAAGGCGGCAAAAATATAGACATCGGTCGGATCTTTTGATGTACCGATATCGCCTTTCACCCATGTCAAAGTATTGTTGCCAACTTCAGCATTTTTATCTTTGGTATAGGCAAAGTACAAGTGAAGGGCGCGATCTATTGGCTCAGTAAGATTAACTTCATATTGGTAACCCGAAAGATCTTCACTGAGCTGAAGCTCATCGTGGGTGCGCAGATCGACAATGTATTCTTTTTCTGATTCTTCAATATTAGTGAATGTCGTCTCGGCCGATACACATTGAAAACTAAGAGCTCCCCAGATACCGAGAAGAGCTTTAAATAAGAGTGTGTTTTTCAAATCAATTTTCCTTCAAGCGAAGATATTTATTAAAGTGGACACTTAAACGAGTTAATCACTAATAAGAAAATCGCTAAAAGGATATAACCGGTTGAAAATGCCTAGCTATTGGGTAATAGCTTTTTTCAGATATGGTGAAAGACAGAGTGGACGTGTTTTCAGAACATATCAAACTAATGTAGCACTTTTACGTTAAAAGCGAAAGTTTTTTCGTAAAAAGCGAGTACTATTTCCAAATTCATTGATTAACAATAACAAAGACTATGATTTTCCTCATCATCACTTTGGCGATGGTTATCACGCTCTTTTTGTTGCGTCGTCGCCAACCCATTGGTATCGCTATTTTGGTTGGCGGTATTTTCATCTGGTTGTGTACCGATCCGACTTTCAAAGAACTCAAAGACGCTGTTATTCAAATGGCGACAACTCCGAGAAGTTACGACTTGGTGGGAGCTCTTTATTTAGTGATCTGTTTGGAGATTGAATTAAGAAAGAGCGGTTGCTTAGCCGGCATGGTTGAGGCTCTTTCAAGGATGTTTTCCAGTCGCAGGTTTACGTTAGCCGTGATGCCGGCCTTTTTGGGGCTGTTGCCCTCCATTGGTGGGGCAAGATTCTCTGCCCCGATTGTGGAAGAAGCTTCAAAAGGTTTTGAAGCCAAACCGGAAGACAAAGCGGCCATCAATTTCTGGTTCCGTCATATTTTTGAATTTTCTAGCCCCTTGGTGCCGGGCATGATTTTGGCTTGCGCCATCGCCGGCGTCAAAATTGGTGATCTGATTGTTCACTTGGGTTGGCTTACCATCGTGGCTTTTATTCTCGGTTGGTTTGTCATGGTCCGGGGATTAAAGCAGACTGTAGCCACTCGCACGGAAGTTTCCAATGAAGAAGCCAAGCGTCACAACATGGACTTTGTTCTGTCTCTGACACCTGTGATTGCCAACGTGGTTTTGATGGTGGCCTTTGGTCTTCAGGCTTCTGTTTCCATGATTATTGTTGTCGTGGCCATGATTCCGCTTTTAATGTTCTTTAACCGCCATGTCAGTGTCAGGGAAGTTTTCATCGGCGCTTTGGACTACAAGATGTTTGCTAACGTCATTTGCATTTTGTTGTTCATTGCCCTTTTGGAAAGCACAGGTGTTTTAGCGCTTTTGGTTGCCGCTTTTGAATCGTCTCCGCTGCCGATTCCTGTGATCATTGGTTTTTTGAGTTTCATTATTGGGTTGCTCACGGGTATTTCTCAGGGGCACGTTGCGATTATGATGCCGATCGTTGCCGGCATTTCCATGGGAGATTTGGATTTGGTGGGCGTGGCCATGGTCTTTGGTGTGGCCGGCCAAATGGTAACACCGACACACTTGTGTCTGACCATTACGGTGGACTACTTTAAGAGTGATTTCTTTAAGACCTTAAAGCCTGTTTTGTGGGCTCAAATTCCGCTTGCCATCATCTTTATCGTGGTGTCTTACTTTACTTGGGGAACCGGTTGGTTCTAGCTTAAGCAGAAATTTATCAGTTAAAAAAGAGCACGCTTTACGGTTTTCGTGGCGTGCTCTTTTAGCTATCGGTGTGCTTTAATCAATTTTATGAGCATTGTGAAGGTTAAGCTCGGCCATGATGGTGGCGGAGATTTCTTCAATGGAACGGCTCGTGGAACTGAGCCACTTGATTCCTTCTCGGCGCATCATGTTTTCCGCCGCTTCAATTTCTTGTCGGCAGTTTTCCAAGGAGGCATAACGGCTGCCCGGGCGGCGTTCGTTGCGGATTTGAGACAGGCGTTCGGGTGAAATGGAAAGGCCGAAAAGCTTATCGCGCTTATCTTGGAGGACTTCAGGAAGTTCACCGCGCTCGAAATCTTCGGGAATGAGCGGATAATTGGCAGCCTTCACACCAAACTGCATGGCTAAGAAAAGGCTTGTTGGCGTTTTACCTGAACGGCTCACACCCACCAAAATCACATCGGCTTCGTTTAAGCCTTTGTTCATTTGACCGTCATCGTGCGCGAGTGAATAGTTAATGGCTTCAATACGGCGGTTATACCGTTCTTCGTCCTTGATCACATGGCTGCGGCCCATGGAGTGAGCGGATTTCAAACCCGTTTCCTGTTCAATTTCTTTAATGAAACTGCGGAAAAACTCGATTCGGAAACCCTGGCATTTTTCTGTGAACGTTTTGTGGATGTTCACATCGACAAAGGTAGAGAAGACCAAGGGACGGACACCTGAGCGCATATACGCGTCATTGATCTTTTGGGCTGCCAGAACAGCCTTTTCAGGAGTGTCGATAAATGGGATACGAACTTGGTCGTATTGCAGATCGGTAAATTGGGTAAGCACCGAGTGCGCGAGCGTTTCAGCGGTAATGGCTGTGGCGTCCGAGACAATAAACACGGTGCGCTTCCCGCTTTTATGAGCGGTTTCGTCTTTTTCAAGAGTATTGAACATAAAAGGGCCTGAGGTTAAAAAATTACCCGAAATGAATCGGTTGTCGCTACAATTCAGATATTCTAACAATCCAATCCTTTTTGGGGGAAGAAAATGCCGCAAGGTCGTTATGTATTTCCGTTTAGCCAACTGCGTATGACCGACGTCGATCGCGTTGGTGGTAAAAACGCCTCTTTAGGTGAATTACTGAGCCAACTGACGAGCGCCGGAATTCGAGTTCCTGACGGTTTCGCCACGACTGCCGAAGCGTTCCGCTTGTTCCTGACAGAAAACAACCTCGAAGAACGCATCAATGATCGACTCAAAGATCTCAATGTTGAAGATGTGAAGGCTCTTGCACAGGCCGGTGCAGAAATCCGTAAGATGATTGAAGAAGCACCCTTCCCCGCAGAGCTGGAAAAGGAAATTCGTGAATTCTACGAATGGTTAAAGGACGGCCAAGAAGAAATTAGCGTGGCCGTTCGTTCTTCTGCGACCGCTGAAGACTTGCCTGATGCATCTTTTGCCGGTCAACAGGAAACTTATCTGAACGTTGTCGGTATTGATCAAGTTTTAAGCCGCATGCGCGAAGTCTTCGCTTCACTTTATAACGACCGCGCCATCAGCTATCGTGTCCACAAGGGCTTCACGCACTCTGAAGTGGCTTTGTCGGCTGGTGTTCAACGCATGTGCCGCTCCGACAAGGGCGCTGCCGGCGTGATGTTCACGCTGGATACCGAAAGCGGTTTTGATCAAGTGGTCTTTATTACGGCGAGCTACGGTTTGGGTGAAACGGTGGTTCAAGGCGCTGTGAATCCGGATGAATTCTATGTTCATAAGCCCATGCTTGCCGCTGGCAATTTCCCGATCATTCGCCGCACGTTGGGCAGCAAGTTGATCAAGATGGAATTCGACACTGATGCCAAGAGCGGCCGCAGTGTTCGCACGGTTGATGTGAGCGCTGAAGACCGTCGTCACTTTGCCATCACGGACGATGATGTGATCGAATTGGCCAAGTTTGCCACGATCATTGAAAAGCACTATGGCCGTCCGATGGATATCGAATGGGGCAAAGATGGCATTGACGGCAAGATCTACATCTTGCAGGCTCGTCCGGAAACGGTGAAGAGTCGCCAGAACACGGCCGATGTTCAACAACGCTTTACCTTAAAGAGCAAGGGCCGTGTGTTGGTGACCGGCCGCGCTATCGGTCAAAAGATCGGTTTGGGTCCGGTGCGCATCGTTGAAGATGCAAGCGAAATGGAACGTGTTCAGGCCGGTGACGTTTTGGTTACCGATATGACCGATCCGAACTGGGAACCGGTGATGAAGCGTGCCAGCGCTATTGTGACCAACCGTGGCGGCCGTACCTGCCACGCAGCCATTATTGCTCGTGAATTGGGTATTCCGGCTGTGGTGGGTTGCGGCGATGCAACCGAACGCTTGGCCGAAGATATGGAAGTGACCGTTTCTTGCGCTGAAGGCGATACCGGTAAGATCTACGAAGGTCGTCAAGAAGTTCAAATTGAAGAAGTCAAGCGAGGTGCCTTGCCCGATATTCCCGTGAAGATCATGATGAACGTCGGCAATCCGCAATTGGCTTTTGAATTCCAATCCATCCCCAATAAGGGCGTAGGTTTGGCTCGCTTGGAATTCATCATCAACAACAATATCGGTATCCACCCGAAGGTGGTTCTCGACTATCCGAACGTTGACGGTGAGTTGCGTGACGCGGTTGAACGTTTGAGCGCTGGTTACAAGAGCCCGGTTGATTTCTTCGAAATGAAGATTGCCGAAGGTGTGGCCACGATTGCTGCTGCCTTCTGGCCGAAGAAGGTGATTGTTCGCTTGTCCGACTTCAAGAGCAACGAATACCGTAAGTTGATCGGTGGTGATCGCTACGAACCGGATGAAGAAAATCCGATGTTGGGTTTCCGCGGTGCTTCCCGCTATATCGCCAACAGCTTTGCCGAGTGCTTCCGTATGGAATGCCGCGCGATGAAGTTTGTCCGTGATACGATGGGCTTGACCAATGTTGAATTGATGGTGCCGTTTGTTCGTACGCTCGATGAAGCCCGTCAAACGATTGAAATCATGGAACGCAACGGTCTGAAGCGCGGTGAAAACGGTTTGCGCGTCAACATGATGTGTGAAATCCCGTCTAACGCTGTTTTGGCTGACAAGTTCCTCGACTACTTCGATGGTTTCTCGATCGGTTCCAACGATATGACTCAGTTGACATTGGGTCTGGACCGTGACTCGGGTCTTGTGGCAGCAAGCTTTGACGAACGCAATGAAGCGGTGAAGGTTCTGCTTTCAATGGCAATCCGTGCCTGCCGTGCTCGCGGTAAGTACGTCGGCATCTGCGGTCAAGGTCCTTCTGACCATGAAGATTTGGCTCAATGGCTCATGGACGAAGGCATTGAGTCCATCTCCTTGAACCCGGATACGGTGGTTGATACCTGGAGACGTTTGGCTGCCTCCAAGTAATCGATAAGACTGCTTGCTAAAAGTCAAAAGACCGGTTTGAAAAGACCGGTCTTTTTGTATACTCGCTGGTTTAAACGTTATATACTCGGCGACAAATAATTATGGGGAAATGCGGACATGCCCGATCAAGTTGAACTGATCACAACACTGGCCTGGGGGCTGGGGTTATCTTTGATCTTCGGATACTTAGTCAGTCTTATCCGTATGCCGGCTTTGGTCGGTTACCTTTTAGCCGGTGTTTTCATTGCGCCGACAACGCCCGGTTTCGTCGGAAATCTGGATTTAGCCAGTCAGCTTTCTGAGGTCGGTGTCATTTTGTTGATGTTCGGCGTCGGTCTGCATTTCTCACTCAAAGATCTTTTACAAGTGAAAGCGGTGGCGGTGCCGGGAGCCATCTTGCAGATGACAGCCACAACCGTGATCGGTATGGCCATGGCTTATTTTATCTGGGATTGGCCATTGACGGGGGCCTTTATTCTCGGGGTGGCGCTTGCCTGTGCATCAACAGTTGTGATGACCAAGGCACTCGATGCTCGTGGAATCCTTCAGACCGTGCGCGGCCGTCTGGCCGTGGGCTGGCTTGTTGTTCAAGATCTGGTGACCGTGCTTTTGCTCGTTTTATTGCCGACCATCGATACATTATCCGCTAATGAATCCATCTCTTTAACCCAGTTATCGGGGCAGATTTTGGGCACGGCAACGCTCGTGGTGGGCTTTGTAGCTTCCATGGTGATTATCGGCAGGCGTGTCCTACCTTGGATTTTGATGCGTACGGTTAAAACCGGCTCACAGGAACTTTTCACCCTGTGCGTGATTGCCATAGCCATTACGGTTGCCTACGCCTCTTCGACCATTTTCCACGTTTCCTTCGCATTGGGTGCCTTTTTTGCCGGCATGATGATGCGCGAGAGCGAATATTCGCATCGCGCGGCTTTGCAAACTTTACCTCTTCAGGACGCCTTCTCCGTTATCTTCTTTTTAGGTATCGGCATGTTGTTTGATCCTAAGGTATTGATTGAGCATCCCTTTGAGATCATTTTCGTTGTTTTATTGGTTGTTTTTGTCAACAGTACCGTAGCCGGTTTCTGGGTGCGTCGAAAGGGCTATCGTTTAATTGATGCGGTCACCGTTGGTTTGGCGGTTTCTCAGGTCGGTGAATTCTCGTTTATTTTGTCAGGATTGGCCGTTTCCATGGGTCTTGCAGGGCGTGAAGAGCTCTCGCTTATTGTGGCAGCGGGCTTAATTACCATTGCACTGAATTCCATTTCTTTTGCCGGGCTACGTCCCTTTATGAGACGCTTCTTCCCGGAATTGATCCAGCAAGCCGAGCAAGAAGATTCAGACGAAGATGCCGATGGCGTCCGCAATCGTATCTTAATTGTCGGTGCGGGTATTACCGGACGGGAGCTCTATAAGAAGTTCGAGAATACAGATTTTGATACCTACATCATCGAAAAGCAGGCCGAACGTTCTATGCAACAGGAGTTGGGAGAACATTTTATTTTCGCCGATGCCTCTCACCCGTTGGTTTTATCAAAATTAAATCTGGAAAAGACTCGCTGGGTTTTGATTACAATCTCTGAAGCATTAATTGCCCGCAGTATCGCTGATCAAGTGGCAAAAATTGATCCTCAGGTCAAAGTGTTGGCTCTATCGGATAAAGAAGGCGACAGAGATTTCTTTATTTCTCGCTCCGGTCAGCTGGATCCAAATGTCAGTGCTCTAATTGAAACTCGTAAGGAAATTGCAGACAGTATTTTTGAGTGTGTCGAGCAAGATAACCAAGAGCAGAGAAAAAGCAGTCGTAACAGCAAAAAAAAGATAAAAAAAATCCCCGAATAACACTCGTGTATGCGTACAATTAACCATTGGACGCCGCAAAATTTTAATGGGTGTCAATTCCCTTTATCGTTGATTTTTTTGCTTTTTTAGGACAAAGCCCGTGCACCACGAATTTGCACTGATTGCGACCTTGGCCTGGGGGCTCGGTTTGGCTCTGGTTTTGGGGTTCGCTGCCACTAAAGTCAAGCTTCCCGCTTTGGTCGGTTACCTTTTAGCCGGTGTTTGTATTGCACCGACTACACCGGGTTTTGTCGGTGATATGGACTTGGCCGCAGAACTTTCAGAAGTCGGTGTCATGCTCTTGATGTTCGGTGTCGGCCTGCATTTCTCTTTAACCGATTTGCTCCGAGTGAAAACGGTTGCCTTGCCCGGCGCCATTATTCAGATGGCTATTGCGACGGCCATCGGCATGGGGATGGCTCACTGGTGGGGCTGGAGTTGGGGAGAAGCTTTTATTCTCGGTTTGTCCCTGTCTTGCGCTTCAACGGTTGTTTTGATGAAGGGCTTGGAAGCCAAAGGGTGGTTGCAGCGATCAAGAGGTCAATTGGCTGTCGGTTGGCTTGTTGTTGAAGACTTGGTCACGGTTCTTCTTTTGGTGCTTTTGCCCTCCATTGCGACTTTCTTTAAAGGGGATGCGCCCGGTGACGGATCACTTACCGTTGCCATTTTGGAAACGACCGTATTGATTATCGGTTTTATAGCATCCATGCTCGTGATCGGGCGTCGTGTTTTGCCGTGGGTGCTTTTCCAAGCCGTCAAGACCGGTTCTCAAGAAGTCTTTACATTGTGCGTGATCGCCATTGCTATTGGTGTCGCATACGCCAGTGCGCAGATATTTAATGTTTCCTTCGCTTTGGGGGCTTTTTTTGCAGGCATGATGATGCGTGAGAGTGAATACTCTCATCGAGCCGCTTTGCAAACCCTGCCTCTTCAGGACGCTTTCTCGGTGATCTTCTTCTTGGGCGTGGGGATGCTCTTTAATCCGATGATCATTATCGACAATCCTTTGCATGTGTTGGGGATTGTTTTGGTCATTATTGTCTGCAAGAGCATTACGGCAGCTGTGTGGGTGAAGGTGATGGGCCGAAGCTATAAAGACGCGCTCACGGTCGGTGCTGCTTTGGCTCAGGTTGGGGAATTCTCGTTTATTTTGGCTGGCTTAGGCTTAAATCTCGGCCTTTTGCCTGAAGAGGGGATGTCGCTGATTTTGGCAGGCGGCATCATCAGCATTGCTTTAAATCCTTTGTTGTTTGCGTTGGTTGAGCCCGTTCACAAGCGCTTTTTCTTAAAAGAGAATCCGGCTGTTGAGGAAGATGAGGAAGATATTGAAGAAGAAAAAGCAGCCAAGCGTGACCGTGTCATTATCATTGGCGCCGGCGTGTTGGGGCGTGAGCTTGCTGAAGGCCTAATGGCTAAAAAAATTGATGTCGTCATTATTGAAAAAAATATTGAACGTTCGATGAAAGAAGAGTTAGGGGATCACTTCATTTTGGGTGACGCCATGCAAAAGCAGACGCTTGAGTTTGCCGGTATTGAGCGCGCAAGATGGGTGGTGGTTTCTACGACCGATCCGGTGATCGCGCGTAAAGTTGTTGACGTGGTCGGTGAAACCGATCCGGAAGTTCGAGTCGTTGCAATCGCCGATAAGACAGGCGAAGAAAAACTTTTTTTGGACACAAACGGGGAATTGCCGTTGCATTTGGAACATTTGTTGCAGCTGCGTCACGAGGCGGCTAAAACAATTTTGAGTTACGTTTGTGGACCTCGTGGCCTGAGGGCGGTTTCCAAGGTTAAACGTTCGCCTGATAAAGACAGTAAAGAGACGAAAGAGACTAAAAGCGCTAAAGTTGTAAAAGAGCCTACTCAAGCAGAGGCACAACAGGGTTGAATAAGAAAGGATAAAGACCATGACATTAAGTGCGACGACCCTTTGGTTAATTTTGGCAGCTCTTTTAGGCATCATTGAGCTGATTGCCACGACCTTTTATTTATTG
>UMJG01018705.1_pt1 | contig 14427 bp, 8 predicted proteins | sample 1965981 | NCBI WGS metagenome assembly UMJG01 (sample SAMEA4836144, study PRJEB28245) | human gut metagenome | biome: gut microbiome; material: fecal sample | place: Denmark | collected 2008 | reverse complement strand
CAGAATAACACCTACCACTCCCAGCGGATAGGTTACGGCGCAACTTAACGCAGCGCCACTGGCGGGTTCCCCCATTTGTTTCAATGTCTGTTGGGCGGCCCCCAAAGCGGGAGTATTGGTGGTGGCTCCACAAAGGATGCCTACCATATCGCTCATCGGTATGCCTCCCAGTTTGCTGAAAAGCACCGTCATGACCGTACCTGCCAGAATAACGCCTATGCCCAGCATATTGAGCTGTACGCCGCCTTTACGGAATGAACTGAAAAAGCCGGGACCTACCTGCAAGCCCAGTTCGTATACAAAAAGCACAAGACCGAAACTCTCGGCGTAATTCAGCATATTCGGGTCGATTGAGAATCCCAGGTGTCCGGCCAGAATACCGGCAAAAAAGACGAAGGTAACTCCCAATGAAATGCCAAACAGGTGGATTTTACCTAAACCGAGCCCCACGGCAATGATAATCGAGAGGATTACAACCGCCTGTAAAGGCGTGTGTTCAAAAAATAAGCTATTTAACCATTCCATATTGCAAAGATAGTACATTTTTAAGTTCTGCAAGCGATAAATAGGTATTTATGGATGGAACATGACTCATCTCGTTCTATAAATGATCCTTTTCCTCCAGCCACGCATCAATCAGTTTTCTTGCCAGGCTCAGCTTTTTGGGTATCTCCGGCAAGTTGTCTTTGGTATAGAAAGCGCCGGCATTCAGTTCTTCTTGTTGTAGTTTGATGTTTCCGCTTTCATAATCGGCGGTGAAGCCTATCATGATTCCGCTGGGATAAGGCCACGGCTGGCTGCCGAAATATTTCAGGTTTTTGATATGGAGTCCTGTTTCTTCCAGTACCTCGCGGTGCACACATTCCTCCAAAGTTTCGCCCGGTTCAAGAAAACCGGCTACCAAACCGTTGAAGGTTCCCCGGAAGTTGCGGGCGTGGACCAGCAGTATGCTGTCTTCCCGGCGTATCAATACAATGATGGCAGGAGAGATGCGCGGATAAATTTCCTGACGACATTGGGGGCATTTTTTAGCAATAGGAGAAATCTGTACGGTAGGTACGCCGCACATGGGGCAATAGCGGCTGTTCTTGTCCCAATTCAGTATCTGGAAGGCTTTTCCACCCACATTGTACTCTTCCCAAGGCAATACGTCGTATGAACTCCGGAGATCCATCATCAGGTGGCGGTCATTTTCGCTGCCGGGCACCGGGGCATGTACGGAGAAAGTCTTGGCAGTGCGTCCCTCTATCTCTCCGATGGTGTGGATAGTGCTTCCCACCGGAACAGGCATGGGAGGCTCTGTTCCGAAAGGTATGGTGTACATTCCGTTCTTTTTCTCTATCAGCAGCTGATCCTTATAAAAAACGAACCAGCCGCAGGTTTCTATATCTTCTTCCATATTCTTTTTTACCTTGTTGCAATTATTGATTCAATCCTTTCATAGTGAGCTGGATGCGCTTGCGCTCTAGGTCTATGCTCATCACTTTCACCCGTACATGCTGATGGATGCTGACTACGGTGGTGGGGTCGCTCACAAATTTGTCGGCCAGTTGTGATACGTGCACCAGACCCTTCTCTTTGATTCCTATATCTACAAAGCAACCGAAGTTGGTAATATTGTTCACAATGCCGGGCAGTTCCATTCCTTCAGTCAAATCCTCTATGGTCTTTACATTCTTGTCAAATTCAAAAACTTGGATTTGTTGCCGTGGGTCGCGTCCCGGCTTGTCCAATTCCTGCATGATGTCTGTCAAGGTGGGAAGCCCCACTGTCGGGGTGACATACTTCTTGATATCAATCCGGCTGCGCAGTTCTTTGCTTTTTATCAGTTCGTCTACGGTGCAGTTCAGGTCTTTGGCTATCTGCTCCACTATGGGATAGCTTTCGGGATGCACGGCCGAGTTGTCCAGCGGATTCTTCGCTTGTGGGATACGCAGGAACCCTGCGCATTGCTCAAACGCTTTCGCTCCCATCCGGGGTACTTTCAATAATTCCTTGCGTGAACTGAAAGGCCCGTTCTCGGTGCGGTAATCCACAATGTTTTGAGCCAAGGCAGGACCTAGTCCCGATATATAAGTCAGCAGATGGCGGCTGGCGGTATTGAGGTTCACACCTACCAGGTTCACACAACTTTCCACTGTCTGGTCCAATGACTTCTTCAATAAAGTCTGGTCCACATCATGCTGGTATTGTCCCACTCCGATAGATTTGGCATCTATTTTCACCAGTTCGGCCAGCGGGTCCATCAACCGGCGGCCTATGGATACGGCTCCACGCACGGTCACGTCGTATTCAGGGAACTCGTCTCGGGCGGTTTTCGAGGCCGAGTAAATGGATGCTCCGTCCTCGCTTACTACAAATACTTGCAATTCACGGTCATAGCGTTGTGAAGTGATGAATTGTTCTGTCTCACGGCTGGCGGTGCCATTGCCTATGGCGATTGCCTCTATCTGATATTGTTCTACCAATTTCACGATGCTGCGGGCTGCCTGTGAGTATTCATTCTTAGGCGGATGCGGATAAATGGTTTCATTGTGCAGCAAAGAGCCTTGGGCGTCCAGACAGACTATTTTACATCCGGTACGGTAGCCGGGATCAACTCCCATGACCCGTTTCTGTCCCAAAGGAGGAGCCAGCAGAAGCTGTCTCAGGTTTCCGGCGAAGACGCGGATTGCCTCCTCGTCGGCTTTCTCCTTGCTCAAGGCTGAAAATTCGGTTTCGATGGAAGGCTTCAGAAGCCGCTTGTACGCATCACGCACTGCCTCGCCTACCTGGCGGCTGCATTCATTGTTGCCACGGACATACATTTGTTCCAGCCGTCCGGCGCACTCTTCGTCATCAGGACTTATACTTACTTTCAACAGGCCTTCCGACTCTCCCCGGCGGATAGCCAGCAGACGGTGGGAGGAACAGCGTTTCAAAGGTTCGCTGAAATCGAAATAATCGCGGTATTTGGCGGCTTCTTCCTCTTTGCCTTTCACCACTTTGGAGGTGATGACAGCTTGTCGGGAAAATTGGTTGCGCAGTTGGTTGCGGGCGCGCTCGTCTTCGCTCACTTGTTCGGCTATGATGTCGCGCGCGCCTTTCAGCGCATCCTCTTCGTCTTTCACATCTCCTTTCACAAAAGCGGGGAGACGGCTGTCCAGATGGTTTTCGCGTTGCAATAACAGTAAGGTGGCAAGCGGTTCCAGTCCTTTTTGCTGTGCCGCTTCGGCGCGGGTTTTACGTTTCGGCTTATAGGGCAGATATATGTCTTCCACTTCGGTGGCATCCCAACTCTGTTCAATGCGTTTGCGCAATTCTTCTGTCAGTTTGCCCTGTTCTTCTATGGTAGAAAGAATAGTTTCTTTTCGCTTGGCCAGTTCACACAACTTGTCATTTCTGTCTTTAATTTCGCCTATTTGTACTTCGTCCAGTCCTCCGGTTGCCTCTTTCCGGTATCGGCTTATGAAAGGGATGGTAGCTCCCCCGCCCAGTAGAGATAATGTATTGTCTACTTGATGTACGGAAACCTTCAGGGCTGCGGCAATCATTTTATTGAATAGTTCCATGTCTGTTGTTTTCTTTTGGGGGCAAAGGTATAAAAAAGGTATGGGTTTTTCCGTATAATTTGAGGTTGAAAACAGTGTATCTTATCCGTTCGCTCGGTATTCTCTTGATTTTAAAATGACTGCATCGATCCAGGAAGTCATGGAGACATTGTGTTTATTGGATGACAACTTATCATGGGAAAAGAAAATAACTTGGTCGAATTTATAGAAATGCTAAAAGAAAAGACCGGTTGTAAGATAACATTATGACCAACAGCAGAAAAGAGGTTTCTCAATGAGAAAATAGTCCATAATGGGTATAACTAATAATATTGTAAGAATTTGATGTACAATCGAATAAAAAGCGTAACTTTGTGGAAATGTCAAAGAAGATTATGACTAAAAATACAGATAAACAAGCAATTGATAACTTGGCAGATAATTTCAATGGTTATGCGGCACTGCTTCGTAAAATCAAGCAGCGGGTATTGGTTGCCCAACAACGAGCGATTTATGCCGCCAACGAAGAAATGCTCCGAATGTATTGGGATATTGGAGGTATGTTGCAGCAAAGTCAAGATGCAGATGGTTGGGGCAAGAAAACCTTGCAACGCTTGTCCGTGGACTTGAAGAACGATTATTCCGAAATAAAGGGTTTTTCTGTGCGCAACATGCAGTGTATGATACAGTTCTTCAACGAATACAATCAAGAACTTACGATGGTGAAAGGTGCTGATTCGCCTAATTGCGCAATCAATGATTGCGCAATTAGGCGAATATAATTTTTCCTTCCCTATCAAACATCTAGGCTGGACTCATAACCTGATACTCTTACAACAAGTCAAGGATATTCGCGCACGGTATTGGTATATGGTGCAAAGTATTACATCGCATTGGAATACACGCTATCTGCAAGAAGCTATCAAACTTGATGACTATGGCAAGCATGGTGCGTTGGCAAACAATTTCACTGAAACCCTGCCTGTTCCCGAAGCAAACGATGTGAAATCAATGCTCAAAGACCCGTATATATTCGATATGCTAACCTTTACCGACCAATACAATGAGCGTGATGTAGAAATCGGTTTGGTGAAACATGTAGAGAAATTCCTTGTGGAAATGGGTGCAGGTTTTGCTTTCATGGGACGACAATACCATATTGAGGTGTCAGGAGATGATTACTATAATTGACATATTGATGTACAATACCTTCCTACACCGCTATTTGGTGATAGAGTTAATCAATAGTTTACTGGTGGTAAGCCGGAAATATGGTCGTAGCCTTTAAGGGTATATTCTAAGTGGTGGATATTTAACCCTTTTAGTTATTATTAACTCATCTACGGTGTCAATACGAGCGATTTATTCTTTTTTTTCGGTGCAATTCGTTTCCGATATTTCACTTCTATTTGGGCTCAATGTCTAAGCCAATACAAAGGTACAATATTTTATCCGATATTGTTTGTTACTTATTGTTTTTTGGAAATAATTTTATTGTAGATATTATTACCTCCACAAAGGCTCTTGTTCCCAATTACGAGGGAAGCCCAACAAGCGAGTTTTCACTGATGGATGGCTTATCAAGAGTTGCTTGAAATCGGTAATGAATGTATTTTCAAGAACAATGGAGTTGAGCCAATACACAACACAGCATAATTGTGGATAAAGAGTTTGTTCTCGGAATGAGAAATCAGCAATCCATGTATTTGGCATACGTTCTGGCATCTTTGTTTTTACTGGAAAGACATGGTTGGACAGTCGTGAATGATGAGCACAACAATTACGAAGCACCGCAAGACACTCTAACCAGCTTCTCAAAAATTTGTGATGATTCAAACCGAACTCTCTTGCGACAGCATGTTTTGCCGTGGCATTTGAAAAATTGGAATAGAGCTTAGAGAGTGTTCCCATTGAGATAGCCTCCAATGTTTTCCATACAGGAGGCAGCTCTGGTTCGTTGTATTTGCGGAAATGCTCAGTAATAAAATCATCGTGTGAGCGTTCCACCTCTTTACGGATAACAGCTAAATTGGTAGCAAAACGAGCCTCATTGGTGGCAAAGTTTTCGTCCATAAACCAAAATGCTCCAAATTCAAGAGCAAAGTGCTTGATTATTTTTGTGCGAACAGCAACTTCAATCGTTTGAATGGCAGTAAAGAGCAAAGCCCTAAGTTGCTTATCAAAGGAATACAGGTCGATAATATCTGCAAAACGACAACCTTCTCTAAATTGATGCGTAGTGTGGTCAGCTTCAAAATGTCGCCAATAACCAGCAAGACGAAAATAGCTTATGATGTCAAGGGCTTTAACAGCTCGCTCAACATCATCAATAAGCAAACCTCTTTCTTTGAGAATATCAATTTGTTGTTCCGTGGTTATGGCTCGATTTGTATACCTGACGCCCATAAATAAAAATGTCCCGCTGGGTACGCTAATCTTACGGGAAGCGAGCGGGATTTGTTGGTGCAAAGGTAATTAATTATTTCTAACCTACCAAACAATAGAGCAAATATCAAACAGATATTTTTATCTTACCGCTTCTTTTTCAAATGTTTTTCCGTAATTCTGTACTCGGATTTGGGTAACCATTTCCATGCATTTGAAAATAAAGAAGCGTTATGCTACTCTTGTAAGTGCGAAGCTTGAGAAACTAAACACAAAATCAACAAGAATAGGCATGGTAGTTCCCACGTTATAGCGTGGGCTGCTTTACCATATCTGTTGATTTAGGTTTTCTCAGGACCTGCACTTTAAAATGTGGTTATTGGCAGTGTCACACTTCTTTTTTAGGAGAAAGTGTTACGACAAAAAGAAAAAAGTCAATAGATCTAGCAGCTCAATCCGGGGCAGCTAACGAAGTTGTGTCTAGATATGGATCGGCCTCAAAAGAACATTTAGTATCCTATTCTGGTGTTGACTCACAGTACATAAATGGGATTAAAATTTGGAATAAATAAATCGGGTGTCTTTCTGCAAAGAAAAAGAGTCGTTCCGATGCGTTTCCAGGGCTCACAAGGCTCAAGGCTCACTTATGCGGTATTTTAAACCTTGGTAGATGTGTAAGTGTTTGCTTTACAGTCTGTTTGGTGGGACAAAACGTGCGGGATGAATATTATTCTTTGGTCTTTGGAAAGTTCAGGATTGTCTTGACTTTGTCTGTCGTTTTATAGAATTTGTGTTTGCTTTGACCAGGCTTGTTTTTTGCCGGGTTTTATTCATAATGGCCGGATCAATGGATATGGGGCACATTCGGATTTTTCACGATGCCCGGAATGACCAAGTGATGATGTCAATAGAAGTTTCTTTTATTTATACATTTTTTCTTTCCGGTAAATGTCGGATGCGTTCGTGTATGTCTGGGGCTCATTATATTATTCATTTTATTTTTCAGAATATAGTCTTGTCCCCTTTTTTTTTATTGTAATTAATTAAAAATCAGCGCGTTATTAGATTTCTTGAAGCTTGTTTTGGGCTTAAATACCGCCTAAGTGAGCCTTTGAGCCCTGAGCCTTGGAAAGCTTGGTGAAAAGACCTTGTCATTCCTTTCAAAAGACCTGTTCTTTGTATAAAAAGACCTTGACGTTTTTTTAAAAGAACCTTGTCTTTGACGCCAAACATCAGGACCTTTTTTTTAAATGTCTGGATCTTTTTCAAAAACAACAAGACCTTTTTTCAAAAGGAACGGGTACAAACGGCCGGCCGGTCCGTCTCTTTTCCCAGATAGTGTAATAATTATGAAGAAACTGTTTATTTTACTTGTGTGCCTGTTGCCTGTGTTGGCACAAGCTCAAATGGAAACCTCTGTAGCCGGATTCATCCCTTTATCCGGTAGCGGAAGAATAGTATATAATTTCAATCCCGGATGGCGCTTTCATCGTGGAGACATAAAAGGCGCGGAAGCCGTACGTTTTGATGATACATCCTGGCAGGTAGTGTCTGTTCCGCATACTGTGGAACTGATGCCTGCCGAGGCAAGCGGTTGCCGTAACTATCAGGGTGTGGCATGGTACCGGAAACATTTTGTGATTCCTCAAGATATGAAAGGAAAAGAAGTGTCGCTTCATTTTGAGGGAGCTATGGGAAAACAGGTGATTTATTTAAATGGCAAGAGGGTGCAAGAGCACTTGGGAGGATACCTTCCTTTCACTGTGCAACTGACGGAACAGGGGGTACAGCCCGGAGACAGTTGCTTGCTGGCAGTGATGACGGATAATAGTGATGATAAGAATTTTCCTCCGGGAAAACGTCAATATACCTTGGATTTCGCTTATCATGGAGGAATTTACCGGGATGTGTGGATGATAGGAAAATCAAGTGTAGCTATTACAGATGCCTTGGAGGCCGATAAGGTGGCCGGAGGCGGAGTTTTTGTGCATTTTGACAATATAAGCGGGAAAAAAGCGGAAGTGTATGTGGATACGGAAGTGCATAACAGTGGAAAGCGGACGCGTACCGTAGCCGTGGAGACGGTTTTGGTGGATGCCGGCGATGTTCCCGTAAAACGGGTTTCGCAACAGGTGAAGCTGCAAGCAGGGGAATCGAAGACGGTGCGGCAACGGTTTGCAGTTCGCAATCCTAAGTTATGGTCTCCTGACTCGCCTTATTTGTATAGGATACAATCTCGTGTCAAAGCCGGACATGAAGTGTTGGATGGGGGAGTGACACGTGTGGGGATCCGCAAAGCGGAATTTAAAGGTAAGGATGGCTTTTGGTTGAATGGCAAGCCTTTTGGTCAATTGGTCGGCGCGAACCGTCATCAGGATTTTGCATACGTGGGTAATGCGCTGCCCAACAGCCAGCAATGGAGGGATGCCAAACGCTTGCGTGATGCAGGATGTACCATTATCCGTGTAGCTCATTATCCGCAAGATCCGGCATTCATGGATGCTTGCGACGAAATGGGGCTGTTTGTTATTGTGGCTACTCCGGGATGGCAATATTGGAATAAAAATCCGGAGTTCGCAAAGTTGGTACATCGGAATACCCGTGAGATGATACGCCGGGACCGCAATCATCCCAGTGTGCTGATGTGGGAGCCTATTTTGAATGAAACGCCTTATCCGCGCGATTTCGCACTGGAGGCGTTACGGATTACATGGGAGGAGTTTCCTTATCCCGGACGTCCTGTAGCGGCAGCCGATGTTCATTCGAAAGGAGTGGCGGAAAACTATGATGTGGTGTACGGATGGCCGGGAGATGATGAGAAGGCAGACCGTCCGGAACAATGTATTTTTACTCGTGAGTTTGGCGAGAATGTGGATGACTGGTATGCACATAATAATAATAACCGTGCCAGCCGTAGCTGGGGGGAACGCCCGTTGCTGGTGCAGGCACTGTCATTATCAAAGAGTTATGATGAAATGTACCGCACTACAGGGCAGTTTGTCGGTGGGGCGCAATGGCATCCTTTTGACCATCAGCGGGGGTATCATCCCGATCCGTATTTCGGGGGCATTTATGATGCGTTCCGTCAGCCTAAATACGCTTATTATGCTTTTCGCAGCCAGTCTGCCGCGACATTGAAGCATCCTGTGGCGGAATGTGGCCCTATGGTGTTTATCGCCCATGAGATGTCTCCTTTCTCGGATGCCGATGTGGTGGTGTTCAGTAATTGTGACTCGGTTCGTCTCTCTGTCTATGACGGTACTGAGAGCCGGACGCTTCCGGTTGTTCATGCGCAGGGACACATGCCTAATGCCCCGGTGATATTCAAGGATGTATGGGATTTCTGGGAAGCACGCGAGTATAGTTATAAGCAAAAAAACTGGCAGAAAGTAAATATGGTGGCAGAAGGAATTATAGACGGTAAAGTGGTTTGCACCTATAAGCGGATGCCGTCACGCCGCAGCACGAAGTTGCGTATGTATGTGGATACGGAAGGAAAGCAATTGGTGGCAGACGGTTCGGATTTTATCGTAGTAGTGGCCGAAGTGACGGATGATAGCGGTAATGTGCGCCGTCTGGCAAAAGAAAATATCGTATTTACTGTAGAAGGTGAAGGACGAATTATAGGGGATGCCTCTATCAATGCCAATCCGCGCACGGTGGAGTTTGGCTCTGCTCCCGTATTGATCCGTTCTACCCGCAAGCCCGGCAAAATAAAGGTGAAGGCCCATGTGCAGTTTGAAGGAACGAATGCACCGGTTGCTACGGAAATAGAATTAGAAAGTATTCCGTCAGAACTGCCTTTCTGTTATACGGAGGAGGAGACGGATGCCCAATCAGCCGGAGCAGGACTGGCCGGAAGCCCTGTTAGAACAGAAAGAATGGCGGGGAAAGTTGTGCTGACAGAAGAGGAAAGGCAAAAAGTATTGATGGAGGTGGAGAGACAGCAAACTGAATTCGGTACGGAGAAGTAATATAGATAGAACGCGGACTTATCTCGTTCCAATCTAACCAATAATTGGTATTTAACTAATTTCAATTTAAGTACCAACGGATTTTTTCTTATCTTTGATCTCGGTTTGAAGAAAACTAAATACTTATGAAGAAATATATACTTATTATACTTTGTTGCCTGACAAGCTTTCCTCTGTGGTCATATAATGTGAATATGATTGTGGAACATTATTCTGTAGATCAAGGGCTTCCTAATAATACGGTAAACTGTACCTTGAAAGACAGAGATGGCTTTATCTGGTTCGGAACCTGGTATGGCTTATGTTGTTTCGATGGAGTGAAGTTTAAAACATTCAATAAACAGGAGCACGATTCGGATGTGCCGCCACGTAAGATCCAGCGCATAGTCGAGGATAAAAACGGGTATATATGGGTAAAGACCATTGACCGTAAGTTGTATGTCTTCAATAAAGTGACCGAATGTTTTCATGCTGTTTATGATGACATGAAGAACTATTCGGAGAATATTCAGGTGATAAAATTACAAAATACGGCCGAGGGGGATGTGTTGTTGCTGACCAAAGATAAAAATCTGTTGTTGGCCGGGGTAGATGAAAAGGGGCAGGTAACTATCAAGATTCTGTTCGACTCTCGGGACGAGATAAACAAGCATGATTATACACTGAAACACCATGTCCTGTGCGAAACGGAGGAATATATCAGTTGGATAGGAACTGATTATAAGGTGTCTGCCGTGCATAAAGGAGCGGAATTGGCATCCCGGCCTGCCGATTTCATAACCAGTAAGATTAATTCCGGTGACAAGGATAGTTTTACCAGTTTCTTTGAGGATGGCAGGAAGGTATGGGTCGGAGATCGTGCGGGTATTTTTTACAGTATCGATGTAAGGACCGGTTTGGTAAACCGGTATGTACTTTCCGAAATAAAAGGTGCGATCAGCAATTTGCTGGTTACTCCGGCAGGTTATGTCTATCTCAGTGTGGCCGGACAAGGTACATACGAATATGATTTGGCCGAGCGCAGGTTGCAAAAGATAAATACTGAAATGAATGACGCTATGGTTACTCATGCATTCATAGACCAGTATGATAAAATATGGTTTCACGAAAATGAGAAGGCGCTGATTTATTATGATCCGTTGAACCATACCGCAAAACGGTTTCCGTTTACCATGTTCGGCAAGATAACCACCCTGTATTCGGAAGATGCTGGTGAAAGAGGGCTTTTTTTCCTGTCTCCGGCAGGAGAGGCCTGGTTGTTCGACAGGGAACATGCGGAGATGGTTTATATTAATAAGTTGAAACAACTTTCTAATGATAGGGCAAATCAGCAGTTTTATCATCTGATGTTGGATAATGACGGGGTATTGTGGCTTTCCTCTGCCGATGAAGGGGTGTATTGCATGAATTTCCCCAAGAAGCAATTCAATCTGCTTTCGTTGTCTCCGCAATCAGCCGGGCAGGAAAATTATACGATAGGGGTAAGAGCCCTTTTCCAATCAAAAAGTGGCGATATCTGGGTGGGCACCCGTTGGCAGAGTGTGTATCGGATGGATCGGAACGGTGTAACCAAACATGTTTTTTCGACAGGTGACGAGCACATAGGTAATGTATATCACATCATGGAAGACGACAAGGGAAACCTTTGGTTCTCTACCAAAGGCGACGGATTGGTGAAGGCTGTTCCTGATGAGAAAGCGGCAGGTGGTTTCCGTTTTAAACGCTATCTGCATAATTTGTCTGATTTGTCGTCAATCAGCGGGAATGATGTGTATTTCACTTATCAGGATGAAAAGAAACGTATCTGGGTGGGTACTTTGGACGGAGGATTGAATCTGCTTTGTGAGGAAAATGGGGAAGTCACTTTTAAGAATAAATATAACGGATTCAAGAACTATCCTACGTATGGCCTTTATATGGAAGTGAGAAATATGATAGAGGATAATGACGGGCGTATGTGGGTAGGTACGATGGACGGGCTGATGTCTTTTAAAAACAACTTTGCCTCAGTGGAGCAGATTGATTTTGAAACCTATCGTGGTTCCAACCGGGTAAATTATGCCGATAGCGATGTGTACGCGCTTTATAAAGACGAGTTCTCTCAGATATGGGTATGTGTGTTTGGTGGAGGATTGAGCAAATTGTCGGGATACGATGAGGAAACGCATAAGCTTTCATTTAAATCGTATGGCTGGGAAGACGGATTGAATAATGATGTGGTGATGTCTATTATAGAAGATGATAACGGTTTTCTTTGGCTTGCTACAGAAAAAGGACTCTCTTGTTTTGACAGAGCGACAAGCCAGGTGCGTAACTATGACAAATATGATGGCTTTCCTCCGGTTGTGATGGAAGAAAACACCGCACTGAAAACGCTGGACGGAGAACTTTGGCTGGGGTGTAAAGAGGGTATCTTGACCTTTTCTCCCGATAAGCTGGAAACGCAAAGATTTGATTATAATACATTTATTGTAGGATGTCAGATATCAAACCGGGATATACGCAGCTATACGGACCATCCCATTATTGACCGGTCCATTACCTATACAGACAGGATTACATTGAATCATAACCAGTCCATGTTTACTTTAGAGTTTGCGGCGTTGAACTATAATAATCAGAACCGTGTGTCTTACAAATATATTTTGGAAGGATATGAAAAAGAATGGCACTATAACGGGAAGAACCGTATAGCATCCTATACCAATGTTCCTCCCGGCAAGTATCTTTTCAGAGTACAGACACTGGATGAGGCAAATCCCGGTTTGGAGTCTTTCCGTGAGTTGACCGTTGTCATTCTGCCGCCTTGGTGGGCCAGTTGGTGGGCGTATGTTATCTATATGATTATAGCCGTAGCCTTATTGCTGGTGGCTATAAAATTATCTCTTTTCATGATTAAGGTGAAGAATGATGTGTATATCGAACAAAAATTGTCCGAATTGAAAATCAAGTTCTTTACCAATATCTCGCATGAGTTGCGTACTCCGCTGACTCTGATCCAAGGGCCTATTCAGGAACTGAGAGAAAAGGAGAAACTATCTCAGAAAGGAATGCAATATGTGGATCTGATGGAAAAGAATACCAAACAGATGCTGCAACTGGTCAATCAGATATTGGATTTCCGTAAAATACAGAACGGCAAGATGCGTCTGCATGTGTCGTTGTTCAACCTGAATGAGATGGTAGACTCTTTTGAGAAAGAATTCAGGGTGATGGCCGAAGAAAATGAAGTCAGCTTCACGTTCCAGCTGGCCGGTGAGGATATCATGGTATGGGCGGATAAGGAGAAAGTGGCTATCGTGATCCGCAACATCATCTCCAATGCGTTCAAGTTCACTCCTGCCGGGGGAAATATTTATGTCACGATGGGAGTGTCGGATGATGACAGGCATTGTTATGTACGGGTGGAAGATAGCGGTGTGGGGATTCCCCAAAGCAAGCTTTCCGAAATCTTCGAGCGTTTCTCGCAGGCTGACAATGCACGTGGCGCTTATTATCAGGGAACGGGCATCGGATTGGCTTTGTCTAAGGAAATTATCAGTCTGCATCATGGGGAAATCTATGCAGAGAGTCCTGAAGGGAAGGGAGCGGTCTTTACCATTGAATTGCAGCTGGGTAAGGAGCATTACAAACCGTCGGAAGTCGATTTCTATATGGGCGGGGAAACGGTGAGTGTTCCTGAGGCTGAATCTGTTTCTGCCTCTGCCGGCAAGGAAAGCGAGGAGGAGAAAGAACAGCCTGTCGATTCGTCTTTGCCTACCGTGCTGATTGTAGAAGATAATAAGGATTTATGCAATATGTTGAAGCTGCAATTGGAAGATAAATTCAATATTTATATGGCCAATGATGGTGTGGAGGGGCTGAAGAAAGTACATCTTTATCATCCCGACATGGTAGTCACCGACCAGATGATGCCGAATATGGATGGAATAGAGATGTTGCAACGCATCCGTAAAGATTTCCAGATCAGTCATATTCCGGTGATTATCCTGACGGCGAAAGGTAATGATGAAGCGAAGACCAAAGCGATAAGCATGGGAGCGAATGCCTATATCATCAAACCTTTCAGCAAAGACTATCTGGTAGCACGTATCGAACAGTTGCTGAATGAACGTAAATTGTTCCGTGAACGTGTATGGCAGCAGCCCGAAGAACATAAGGAGGAACAGGATACATACGAACAGTTCCTGGTGAAGAAAGATGTGCAGTTCATTGAAAAGATTCATCAGGTTATAGAAGAGAATCTGGATAATAGTGATTTTAATATAGATACTATAGCATCGACTATCGGGCTGAGCCGCTCGGCTTTCTTTAAGAAGTTAAAGAGCCTGACCGGGTTTGCTCCGGTGGATTTAGTGAAAGAGATTCGTCTGAATAAATCAATAGAGTTGATTAAAAACTCGGATATGAGTATTTCAGAAATAGCTTTTGCCGTGGGCTTCAAGGATTCCGGTTATTTCAGTAAATGTTTTCGTAAGAAATATGATCAGACTCCGAGGGAATATATGAATGAATGGCGTAAAGGTTGATTTCTTGAC
>UMJG01049523.1_pt1 | contig 15370 bp, 13 predicted proteins | sample 1965981 | NCBI WGS metagenome assembly UMJG01 (sample SAMEA4836144, study PRJEB28245) | human gut metagenome | biome: gut microbiome; material: fecal sample | place: Denmark | collected 2008 | reverse complement strand
CTTGTTCACAAAACCGAATTGCTCGTAAAAAGCAATCAGCCCTTCTTTACAAGTCAAAATCAGACCGCGGCGGTTTTCGTTGCGTGCCTTCTCAGTCATTTCCATCATTAATAACGAGGCGTAGCCGCGATGTCTTTTCTGAGGCAATACGGCCAAACCGAACACGCTTTGCCAGGCACCATTGGGGTTATGCAGTGACGCATCTTCGTATAGATCATCAGTAATCGTTTGCTGATCGGTCACCATGCCGTCGATGAGGCCGCAGATATTGCCATCTTCTTCCAACACAATGAAGCAGTCGGCAAAAACCGCCAGACGCTTTTTAAAATTTTCCAAACTGCAAGCTTCTGCGGGCGGGAAAGAAGCACTTTCCACCCCTGCCAAAGCCTCTGCATCGTCAATCGTTGCATAACGAAGCTGAATCACGCTCTAAGCTCCTAAAAAAGAAGCGCCCGGGGTCGACAGGGCCTGGGCGCCGCGGGCGGGCAAAACCGCCCGAATTCAAATCAAAGATTATTTTTTCCACTTACCGTGTACAAGCACCACGCGATAGCCATCGGCATCTTCATAGGCCACACAAGGCCATTTTCCGTTGACATACTGCACGGGCGGTGTCACCTGAGGCACACCGGCTTGGAACATGGCCGCCAACCGAGCGCTCCAATGTTCTTCCTCTTCAATACAAAAGACCCGATAATGCTCAGCCGACGGCGCACGCGGAGCGCCTTCACTGCCTCTGACCTGAGAAAATTCAAACTGATACGGCCAATCCTTATGACCCAAGAGCACGGTGTCCATGCCGTCAACATTTTCACTGCGATCGAGTACTTCAAAACCCAAACCGTCACGATAAAAAGGCAACAACAATTCAATATCTTTTGTTTGGCGAGACAGACGTAATTTCGGATAAGCCGTCATGTTTCGAACTCCTAATAAACTGTGCGATTGTCAAAGTAACGGATTTATTATAGACGCTGCCATTGCTTTTTTCGCTCTTTTGACCGCGTTTTTGCCTAGAAAAAGCGTAGGAAAAACAAAACGTTTTTATTAAAATGAGTAGTTTCAGAGAATTCTTTTGAAGGACGCCGGAATTGAAACTGACCGTCAAGATCCAATCTATTGAAAAAATCAACTCACAAGCACTCATCATCGGCTTGTTTGAAAAAACAAAGACCACTCGCTCTGAGAGCAAAGTCGAGGGGCTCGATCAGTCCATCAGCGACATGGTGTCTGTTGATGGTTTTAAAGCCGGGCTCGGCGAGGTGACGCGCGTGTTGCGCCCGATGGGAATGTCTGCCCGAGAATTGATTTTGGTCGGTCTGGGACCACAGGAAAAGTTTGACGAAGATGCGTTCACACGCGCCGCACGGGCTGCGTTGGCCGCCACCCGAGCTGAATCGGTTTCAGTTTTACTGTCCGATTGGTGTTTAGAAAATAAGACCGAAGAGTGGTCCGTTTTACAACTGGCGATCGCCGCCGGCACTGCTTTTGAACCGCTCACGGAAGAAAACAGAAAACTATTGGAAAAGCGCCATGTCAACATTATCGTCAGACAAAAAGGCATCGCGTTAACCCAAACGGCCGAGATCGGTCAAGCGATTGCATCGGCCATCAATCGTGCCAAAGTTTGGGGAAATCTTCCTGCCAATATCTGCACGCCATCGTATCTGGCCGATGAAGCAAAGAAACTCGCCTCCGTCAAAGGTGTCACCGTTAAGATTCATGATGAAAAAGCCGCTCGTAAAATCGGCATGAATGCCTTCCTTGCCGTGGCGCAAGGTTCCCGTGAAGCGCCGCGCTTTATTGAACTGCACTATAGCGGCGCAGGCAAAAACGAATCGCCCGTCTGCTTGGTTGGCAAGGCAATCACTTTGGATGCCGGCGGTCTGTGCCTTAAACCTTCAGCGCATATCACTGAGATGAAGTTTGATATGGCTGGCGGCGCAGCGGTTTTAGCTGTTTTTGAAGCGATCGCCAAAGAAAAGTGGCCGATCAATCTAGTGGCTTTAATTCCTGCCTGTGAAAATTTACCCGATGGCGCAGCCTACAAACCCTCCGACGTTATCAAGACACTTTCAGGCAAAACCGTAGAAATCACCAATACCGATGCTGAAGGTCGATTGATTTTGGCCGATGCCCTGACATACGCCTCGCGCTTTGAGCCGCAAGCCATTATTGATGTGGCAACGCTCACCGGTGCCGTTCAAGTGGCCTTGGGTTCGGATATCAGCGGTCTTTTTGTCAACGACCCCGTTTTGTGTGACATGGTAGAAACCTCTGCCGATGTCGCTCACGACCCTGTCTGGGCTCTGCCCTTTGGCGGCCGCCGCTTTAAAGAATTAATTAAGAGCAATGTTGCCGATTGCGTTAACACCGGCCCGCGCGGAGTGGGCGGATCCTGCGTAGCCGCAACATTTTTAAGCCAATTTGTCGACGATGAAACACCGTGGGCTCACCTTGACGTGGCTGCTACAGCTTATAAGTCCGGTAAAGACGCGCACAGCACCGGTCGTCCCGTGGCGCTTTTGATGATGCTTTTGCACCAAATGGCCAGCCTCGCTGAGTAAAAAAGAAATGGCGCAACGAATCGACTTTCACTTTAACGCTCCCAATAGGCTGCTTTACGCCTGCCGGGTTGTACGCAAAGCACGTGCCAACAACATGACGGTGGCCGTGTGGACGCGCGATGCGCATAGGCTTGATTTCTTTGTCCGTCAACTCTGGAGTTTCGAGCCGACGGGTTTCTACCCCCACGTTGCCGCCGATGATGAATTGGCGGCCGAAACGCCGATTGTTTACCACACGGACGAAAAGCTCTTGCCTGCTCGAGATGTTTTGTTATTGCTCGATGATGAAGTTCCCGATGACTGGAAGAGCCTCTTTAGCCGTTTTGGGCGGGTGATTGATATCGTCGGGGCGGCAGAGTCTGAGCGGCAGCCTGCGCGAGAGCGTTTTAAGATTTACCGGTCGGCGGGGCTGGCTCCCGTCGCCCATGACCAAGGAGCACAACACGCATGACCAATGAATTACTGCGAAAAGAGCCCACCATCGCCCATCACGATGACATCCCCGTTCTGAACGACCGGATCAATGTCTCGTGGGAAAAACTAAGCCGTGTGCTTGAACCGGTCGGCATGCCCGGTCATGGCCAAAACGCCTCTTCGCTGTCCGATCAAGAAATGGCGTTGGTGCTCGCGGGCGACCGAATCGCCGAGAATGTATCGGCACAGATGGACGACATTTTAAGTATGGCTATTAACAATAGTTACCATCGTCTGCGCGCTGACCTGACCAATCAATTACGAGCCGCCATCAAAGAAGCGGTTCATGAAGAGATTGAAAAAATCGTACAATCCGACAAACGTTCCAATTTGTCGTAACGAACACCGAATTTGTAAAAACTTTAGTTTTGAAAGATTGAAAAATGAGTACTGAAGAACTTGCCAAGAGCTTTGAACCGGCACAAATTGAAAAGCGCTGGTACGAAACGTGGGAAAAGCGCGGCTACTTTGCCGGCAAACTTGACCCCACGAAACCTTCCTTCAGCATCCAGCTGCCCCCGCCCAACATCACGGGCATTTTGCACATGGGGCACGCTTTTAACCAGACGGTGATGGATACGCTTGTGCGCTACCACCGTATGAAGGGCTACAACACGACTTGGGTCCCGGGTACCGACCACGCCGGTATTGCCACGCAAATTGTTGTTGAACGTCAGCTTGAAAAAGAGGGACTGAATCGCCGCGATATGAAGCGTGAAGACTTCATTGCGCGCGTGTGGGAATGGCAAAAGTTCTCGGGCGGCACGATTTTGCAGCAGATTCGCCGCATGGGCGACTCGGTTGACTGGGATCGTCTGTACTTCACCATGGACGAAAAACTCTCCAAGGTGGTCGTGGATACATTCGTCAAACTCTACAACGACGGTTTGATCTATCGCGGCACTCGTTTGGTGAACTGGGATCCGAAGCTGCAAAGCGCCGTGAGCGACCTGGAAGTCGAAAGCGTTGAAGAAAACGGGCACCTTTGGGAAATCCGCTACCCGGCCGCCGACGGCGGTGAAGGTGTTGTGGTGGCAACCACCCGTCCGGAAACACTTTTCGGCGACCAAGCCGTGGCTGTGCACCCGGAAGATGAACGCTATCAATCGCTTATTGGCAAAGAATTGGTTCTGCCGCTTTGCAACCGCACCATCCCGGTGATCGCTGATGAATACGTTGATCGTGAGTTTGGCTCCGGTTGCGTGAAAATCACCCCTGCACACGACTTTAACGACTTTGCAGTCGGTCAGCGCCACAACCTTACGCCGATGTCGGTTTTAACCAAGACCGCCAAGATGAATAACAATGTCCCGGAAAAATACCGCGGCATGGATCGCTATGAAGCTCGTAAAGCGGTCATCAAGGACTTGGAAGCTCAAGGACTTTTGGTGGGCATTAAGGATCACAAGCACATGGTGCCTAGAGTCTCCCGTACGGGCGAAGTGGTCGAACCCATGTTGTCCGAACAGTGGTACATGGCCATGAGCAAACCGGCTCCCGCCACGGCCCACTTCCCCGGCAAATCCATCGGTGAAATCGGTCTTGAGGCCGTTGAGTCCGGTGAAGTCAATATTCAGCCCAAAGAATGGCGTGGTGTTTATCGTCAGTGGCTCGAAAACATTCAAGACTGGTGCTTGTCCCGTCAGCTTTGGTGGGGTCATCAGATTCCGGCCTGGTACGACGAAAAAGGCAACGTTTACGTTGCTCATAACGAAGAGGAAGCTCAGGCTCAGGCCGGAGCCGGCGTGAAGCTGACGCGTGATGAAGATGTTCTGGATACGTGGTTCTCTTCTGCCATGGTCCCCTTCTCCACCCTTGGCTGGCCCGATAAGGAAAAGATGGCTAGCGAAGGCTATGATCTTTTCTTACCGAGCTCCATGCTCGTGACGGGCTATGACATCATCTTCTTCTGGGTTGCCCGTATGGTGATGATGACTCGTTACTTCACGGGCCGAGTCCCCTTCAAGGGTGTTTACCTACACGGCTTGGTGCGTGACGCTGAAGGCAAGAAGATGTCTAAGAGCGAAGGCAACACGCTTGACCCGCTCGACATCATGGACGGCATTGATCTCGAAAGCCTGGTGAAGAAAAACACGCGCGGCTTGCGTCAGCCGGAAAAGGCTCCGCAGGTTGAAAAGAAACTTCGCAAAAATTATCCCAACGGCATTGCCCCGCACGGCGCCGATGCCTTGCGTTTCACCATGGCCGCCTACGCCACGCTTGGCCGCAACATCAACTTTGACTTGCGCCGCGCTGAAGGCTACCGCAACTTCTGCAATAAACTTTGGAACGCCACACGCTTTGTGCTTATGAACGTTCAAGGCAAGGACTGCGGATTGGATGCAAGCCTGCCGCAAGAACGCTCTTTCGTGGACGAATGGATTCTTCGTGAATTGGACCGCACGATTGGCGAAGTGGAAAAAGCCTTTGCGGAATGGCGTTTGGATAATGCCGCCAACGCTATCTACTCCTTCGTTTGGGATCAATACTGCGACTGGTATCTGGAATTATCTAAGGTGCAGCTTGCTAACGGCACCGAAGCCCAGCAACGCGCCACGCGTCATACCTTGATCACGGTGTTGGAAGCCGTGCTTCGTTTAGCTCATCCGATTATTCCGTTTATTACGGAAGAGTTGTGGCAAAAAGTGAGCGTTGTGGCCGGTACCCGCAACGAGGACGAAGAAACCAGCGTGATGATTCAAGATTATCCGCAAGCCTCTTTTGCCGGTGAAGATACCGGAGCCGATCATAAGATGGCACTCACAAAGCAAATGATTGACGCGGTTCGCAACCTGCGTGGCGAAATGCAGCTCTCGCCCTCTCAACGCATCCCATTGGCTGTTCAAGGCAATGAAGATGTGTTGAAGACGGTGACTCCGTACATTATGCATTTGGCTCGCGTCAGTGAAGTGACGATTTGCGAAGACATCAACAAGGCAAACGAAGGCTCGATCGCTCCGGTTGCTATTGTTGAAGACTATAAACTCATGCTGGTTGTGAAAATTGACGTGGCCGCTGAACGTGAACGTTTAGGTAAGGAAGCCGCTCGCTTAGAAGGCGAAATCGCCAAAGCCAATGCCAAGCTTTCAAACGAAAAATTCACGGCCCGCGCCCCGGAAGCGGTCGTCAATCAAGAACGCGAACGCCTGGCAAACTTCACTAAGCTTTTAGCGAAGGTCCAGGAACAACTCGATAAGCTGCCTAAAGCTTAATTTCATCGAGAATTTCCATCACTCAACCCGAGTCATCCGATCGGATGCTCGGGTTTTTTCTTAAGGTTTTGGATTACACCGAGAGTCAAAAAGCGGAGTATCTTGGGGAAGGACACGTATACCTTACGTGCGTTCTACAAGAAGGAGCTGATACTATGAAATTAACAAAAATTGCCGCTGGTATCTTGATGGCCGCAACGTTGACCGCTTCAAGCCTTGCATTGGCCGCTGACCGTCCGCGTGACATGGGAATCGAAATCGGCGTTTTACATCCGGGTGCCAATAACGCTATTACAGACGTTAAAGGCGTGCTTGTCGGTCAAGTCACGCTCGTTGACGAAAAGAAAGGCATGCACACAGGTGTCACCGCCATCGTTCCTCACACAGACAACATCTTTAAGAACAAGGTGCCCGCTGGTGTTTTCCTTGCCAATGCTTTCGGCAAGATGACAGGTTATCCGCAAGTTCAGGAATTAGGCAATATCGAAACGCCTATCGTTCTTACCAACACGCTTAACGTGGCCGCCGGTATTGACGGCATCATCGACTACACCTTCTCGTTTAAGGATAACGATGATGTGCGCTCGGTCAACGCCATTGTCGGTGAAACCAATGACGGTTCCATCAACGACATTCGTGCCCGTTTCGTCAAACCGTCTGACGTTTTGAAAGCCATTCAGTCTGCCAAGTCCGGTCCAGTTGAAGAAGGCTGTGTAGGAGCCGGTTCCGGCACAATCGCTTTTGGTTTCAAGGGCGGTATCGGTACGGCTTCCCGTGTACTGCCGAAGTCCATGGGCGGTTATACGGTTGGTGTCTTGGTGCAAACGAACTTTGGCGGTTTACTCAATATTGATGGCGTCGAAGTGGGCGAAGCATTGGGCGGTTATCCGTACCAAAAAGAAATTGAAAGCGCTGACGGCTCCATCATGATGATTGTGGCCACCGACGCTCCGTTGAGCTCCCGCAACCTTGAACGCGTTGCCAAGCGCGCTTGGCTCGGTATGGGCAAGGCCGGTGGCGTGGCTTCGAACGGTTCCGGTGACTTCGTGATCGCCTTCTCGACGAACAAGTCCATGCGTGTGCCCTACGATGCCAAGGCTAACGAAACGCTCAAGCGCGACGTGGTGCAAAACGACAACATGACGCCTTTGTTCAGGGCAACGATTGAAGCCACGGAAGAAGCCATTGTCAATTCGTTATTTGCCGCGAAAGATACGAAGACCTACAAGGGCACGACCGTGAAGGCTTTGCCTGTTGATAAGGTCATGCAAATGATGAAAGAACACAATAAGATTGTTTCTAAGAAATAATCTGACTTCATCTGATTAAAACCCAGAATCCGCCGGTGACTATAGTGATCGGCGGATTCTTTTGTTAAAGTTAGCCTAATTTGAATGACGTTTGATCGGCTTGAGGCCGATTCTCGGAAAGGAACACGCATCATGACTGAACATTTTCAAGGAAAACGACCCCGTGAATGGGGCATCTCTTTCGGCGTCCTGCCGACCGGCACCTATAACGCTATCACCGACGTCAAGGGCGTTAAAGTCGGCCAAGTCACTTTGATTGACGATGCCAAAGGCATGCGTACCGGTGTGACAGCCATCCTTCCTCACGACGGCAATATTTTTCAGCACAAAGTCGCGGCCGGTATTTTCTTGGGTAATGCTTTCGGCAAGATGGTGGGTTACCCTCAGGTCAAAGAGCTCGGAAATATCGAAACGCCCATTGTTTTAACCAATACTTTAAATTTAGCCTCCGCCATTGATGGCATCATTGATTACGTTTTCAGCTTCAAGGAAAACGACTCTGTTGAGTCCGTTAATTGCGTTGTGGGCGAAACCAATGATGGAGCGATCAACAATATCCGCAAGCGTTTTGTCACCAGGGAAGATGTTTTAAAGGCTATTGTCGAAGCCAAAGACGGTCCGGTTGAAGAAGGCGGAGTCGGGGCCGGTACGGGGACAAAGGCTTTTAACTTTAAAGGTGGCATCGGTACGGCTTCCCGTAAACTGCCGGACAATATGGGTGGCTACACCGTAGGGGTGCTCGTACAGAGCAATTTCGGCGGACTTTTAAATATTAATGGCGTTGAGGTAGGCAAGGCACTAGGAGGCTTCCCCTATCAAAAAGAAATTGAGTGCGCCGATGGCTCCATCATGATGATTGTCGCCACCGATGCCCCGCTTGAAGCCAGAAATTTGGAACGAGTGGCCAAACGGGCCTTTATGGGACTGGCTAAAACGGGCGGCGTTGCCTCAAACGGTTCCGGAGACTTTGTGATTGCGTTTTCGACCAACGAAAGTGTTCGGGTGGAACACAAAGCTAAAAAACTGGCCAAACAAACCATGTCTGTCGTTCGCAACGATGATATGACCCCGATTTTCATGGCTACCATTGAAGCCACCGAAGAAGCCATCATCAATTCACTTTTTGCGGCACACGACACCCCGACTCATGACGGCCGAGTCATTAAGGCTCTGCCTCTTGATAAAGTCATGGAAATGATGCGCAAACACGCAAAAATTGGTTAATTGACTTAGTAAGGCCGGTTCAAATAACGCTGCCGGCCTTTTTTAGTTCTCTTCGTTTTTAATTTGATTAGCCGTCAAAGCTTCGTGCCCCACGTTAAGTTTTTGCGGACGCTTTTTCCAGACAATCCAATAAAGCGGAATGGTGAGGGCAACAACGGCGGCGTTAATGGCAAAAATGCCCGCGTAACCCACCGGCTGAACCAAAAAACCGGATAAGTACGGAGCCATGCCCACACCCAAGTCAAAGAAGATGAAAATGGTGCTCGTAGCCTGAGCAAACCGCTCACGCGGCACTAAAGAAATACCGGAAACTTGAGAAAGTGATTGAAAGTTTCCGAATCCCAAGCCCATGATGGCGCCGGCTAACAGAACCACCCAACTGCCTGCGTGAGATGCAAGCAACAAAAGCCCCACAATCATTAACACAAGTGTTGATAAAATTAACACTACCGGACCATGAGCATCATAGAATTTTCCCGTTATCGGACGCGTGAGTAAGCTTGCTCCCGCGTACAAAAGGAAAAAGCTTGAAGCGGCAGCCACCACGTCATACGTTTTTGCATAATCGGCGAGCAGCGCCTGAACATTGCCCCAGGTCAAACAAACGATACCGACAAAGATACTGAAGGGCACCAAACGTTTGTCAATGAAATCGTCAAGTGAGAGACTCTTTTTCTCACGTTTTTGATCTTTGGGGGGCGTGACATCAATGACAAACCACATCAAAAGAAGACTGACAGCAGACAATCCCGTAGCGATACTGAAAATACCGTCATAACCCAGCGAGCCGATTAACGCGATACCGATAAAAGGACCAAAGCACAGCGCCAGAGCCGTACTCATCGAAAAATACGAAATTCCGCGCCCATGAAACTGTCTGGGAACAATCGTAGCCACATAGGTACCGGTGGCCGTGCCGATAACGCCCATGGCTACGCCTGAGATAAAACGAACGGAGAAAATCTGCCATATTTCGTGCGAAAAGAAATAGGCCACGTTCATTAAAAAGAAAAAGAAAACTCCGATACCTAAAACACGCCGATAGCCAACATCACGAATAATACTGCCGGTGAAAAAACGACCCACCAGGCAACCGATCACAACGATCCCCGTCGCAAGACCGGCCGTTGAGGCAGAAGCAGAAAAACCGTCCATTAAATAGCGAGTACAAACAACAAAAATGGCGTAGTAGCTAATCATGCCTAGCATATTGATAAGCGAGATCGCAACAAACGTACGGGAAAAAATAGCGCGCAAGGCGCTTTGCGGTGCTTCAGAACCCATTTCATTCAGCATAAAAAGCAATAGAGAGAAGGCTGGGTATCTTACTACTTTTTTTCTGCTCTCTATAGCATCAGACACATATGATCAGTACCGTATATTTTTTGTTTTTCTGAGTAGTTGCCCTTAGTTTCTAGAAAAATTAATCCAAAAAGCCTATTTTTTGGCTCTAATTCTCTATATAGAATGATTTCATCATGAAAGCAAAATCGTCTTTAACCTCTTTGGCTCAATCTCGCCGTTGGTGGTGGCTCACTCATTAGTAGCGGGCCTTGGATGATTTACGCTTGACTGAATACCCCCAATATTAGCCCGCGAAATGCGGGCTTTTTCTTATCTATCCGGTTTCGCGGCTAACTCCAAAAAAGGAAATGTGATGAGTTACCGGATACAAAAAAAAGAAAAATCTCCTCCGTACACGATGGCAAAAAGCTTCACGTTAAAAGTTTTTTCAATGTACTTTAAAGGGATTTCATCATGTTATTTCAACACGCTGCTTCCGTAACACGCCGCGCTTTAACACTATCGGCCATCTCCTTGCTATTGGTCGGCGCATATAGCGATGCTTTCGCTCAAGAGGAAAAAGTTTTTCGCTGGAGCAGCGCCGGGGACTTTCACACCTTTGATGTTCACGCACAAAACGAGTCACTCAATTCCGCTGCCAACGCCGCGGTTTATCACCAACGTCGTAAAACCACCTCATTCATGAGGTGGATATAAGACAGCAATCCGTAGGATTGCTAAAAATCAAATCCTGACGATTAAATAATTGAACAATATGATCTGACCATGATACGATTCTGACATGTCGTTCGTATCGTATCAATTTAGGATCTACCCAAATACCTTTCAGCGTCAATCTCTGATTGACCACTTTGGTTGCACCCGTTGGGTTTACAACCGCTATCTCTCTGAAGCACCCGATGGTCACTCGCTCATTGAAAGAATAGAGAGCCGAAACGGTGAACGGATTCTTGAGCATGCGGAGAAAATCGGCTTTGGCGATCGCCGCTATCGTTTAGTCTGCATTGATTAGCTGTGTTTTAATCACAAAATTTCTGCAAGCCTCGCAAGATATCCTCTTACGAGGCTTTGCTTTATGATTCACATGAGTTGGTTTGATGGAGTGAAAGATGGTTGAAAACGGAGTGCTTGCCGGAGACTACCAAGGCTACCGAATTGACAACAATGAAATTCAGCTTCCGCTTCGGGAAAGTTGTCGCATCCAAAAAGAAATTGAAGCGCAAGGCTTCAGAACGGTGCGCAGTGACAGTTTTGTCCCGCTTAACAAGGACTTTATTCAAAGTTATCGACTGATTGATTCCATCGATGACATTCAAAAAGATGTCTTCAGCGCCCTATTCCGAGGCGGGGTTGGACAAATGATTTTTGGCAATCCGGGTGGTGTTGGAGGCGCAACCATCGCTAAAAATCGCAACGATGGCTACAAAATCGTTGATGTGCAATTCAGGAATGGAAAAAGAAGTCTTCTTCGGCTAGATCTAAAAGCTTGGGAAGTATTTCTGGCTGAAAGTTATTGTTCGCCTGATTATGAACCCAAACCGATTGTTCGTCCCAAACTTACGAAAACATTTCAAATAGCCCGAAGCATTCTGGCCTTAGCAATAGTTATTGGAATCGTTTGGCTTGTTGTGCGCTGCACAATGTAGTCTTGGTCAAATGAAATACCAAGAGAAACACCTGAAATATGAGAGGATTTGTTAAGTTATTGATTTATAAGAATAAAAATGGCGGAGAAGGGGGGATTCGAACCCCCGAAGCCCGTTTTGCGAGCTTGCACCCTTAGCAGGGGTGTGCCTTCAGCCTCTCGGCCACTTCTCCGCACAATCTGAGCGTTGCTCAGTAAGAATGGGGATTTTATAAGATTTAAATTTGTTTTTCAACTACATTTTGTACCAGTCGTCAATCGAAAAAGACCATTGCTATTTTTTCGGGCATTTTTTTCCTGATCTTTCGTTTTTCGGAGAAATAATCTGCGAACACACTCCCCTTAATAAATCGACTTCCGGTTGAGTGAGCTGCGTTCGAGAAAAAAGTCTTCTGACTCGAGGCATAAACAACTTCGGCTCCTTGGGATCCAACACGCCGCAGTGAATCATTGCCTCTTCAAAATGAGCTAAAAAGCCCTCAATTGCCTGAGGTCCTGCGAGTTTTTCACCGGCGAATCGCTCCTGCCACTCATAAAGCCCATCATGAGTGATCGTCTTATCCATCATCGCCATGTGCATTTCATAAGCCATGATTTGAACAGCCTGGGATAAATTCAGGCTAGTGCAGTCAGGATCGGCCGGGATGGCTGCGCAACCTTGACACATTGCCATCTGCTCGTTGGAAAGACCGGTTCGTTCGCAACCGAAAACAAAAGCGATATTCCCCTGCTTCTCTTTTACAAAATCGACTGCTTTTTCGGCAATAGCTCTCACCGGTTCAATGGCGGGGCCAAATTCACGATCGTAGCCCGACATCGCCCATGCAAAATGAACACCTTCGAGCGCCTCCAAGAGTGAGCCGTAGGAACGACTTGATTGAAGAACATCCACACTGCTTGTTGAATAAGCGATCGCCTCAGGGTGAGTGCGGTAATTTTCTTCCCAAGGGCTCACAACTCGAAGATCTCTGAAACCCATCGTTTTGATAGCCCGGGCAGCCGAACCGATGTTGCCGGGGTGCGCCGGTTCCACCAAAATAAAACAGACGTGTTGGGATAAAGCAGAAGTTGACATTTCAAAAGCTAAATAGCCAAAAATCATTAAAATATCTAGATTCTACACGTAGTTATCACATCAACTGATTTAAATTTTCAAGAAGGATTCTGACGATGAGTTCTCCGATGCTCAACACGGCGATGAAAGCCGCCCGTGCGGCCTGCACCATTCTTAACCGTGCTGTCGACAACCTCTCTACTCTGGAAGTTCACAAAAAAGGTCATTCTGACTACGTCAGCGAAGTGGACGTCGCTTGTGAACGCACTGTGGTTGAAATTTTGCGTGAGGCCTATCCCCGTCACCAGATTTTAGGTGAAGAAAACGGCCTCACCGGCCCTGAAAAAAGTGAATTCCAATGGATCATTGACCCTTTGGATGGCACGACTAATTTCTTGCATGGCTTTCCTCAATATGCCGTTTCCATCGCTTTAAAGCGTGAAAACGAGATTATTGAAGCCGTTATCGCGGATCCCGTTAAAAACGAAATCTTCACCGCTACGCGCGGCGTGGGCGCTTTTTTAAACGGCCGACGCATTCGTGTCAGTAAGCGCACCTCCATGGCTGAATCTTTAGTTGGCGCGGGCTTTCCTTTCCGCAAAACCGATGATGTTGAAGCCTTTATGAAGGTTTTCAGTCAATTGGCTAAAACCACCAGCGGCATCCGCCGTGCCGGCGCCGCCTCTTTGGACTTGGCCTATGTTGCCGCCGGTCGCTTGGATGCTTTCTGGGAGCCGAATCTCAAGGCTTGGGACATTGCTGCCGGATCGCTCTTAGTGCTTGAAGCCGGTGGACTCGTTACCGACTTTAAGGGAGAGTCTGATTACCTCACGACCGGTCAAATCGTAGCGGGCACCCCCAAAGTATTCGGTCAATTGTTAGCCGTGGTTAATAAAAACTACGGGGATATCCGCTAAGCAATCGAAAGACTTCATTGTAGACGGTCGCATCAATGGCAAAAACAAAAACGGTTCAAAACATCAATGACCCGTTGGCAGGGCACACCCCTGCCATTCGGCGTTTTCTTGAGATCAAAGCCCAACATCCCGAAACACTGGTTTTATACCGGATGGGGGACTTTTACGAAACGTTTTTTGATGATGCGGTCCGAGCCAATAAGCTTTTGGGAATCACGCTTACCTCACGCGGAACCGATTTAAACGGTGAACCGATTCCCATGGCGGGCGTTCCTGAAAAAACGCTCGAACAATACCTTGCCCGCTTGGTTAAGCAAGGGGTTTCCGTTGCTATTTGCGAGCAAATCGGCGACCCGAGCAAAGGCCCCTTGGAAAGGGAACTTGCTCGTATCGTCACGCCCGGCACTTTAACGGAAAATGAGCTTTTACCTCAAAAGCAAGATGCAGCCTTATTGGCGATATCCCCCGCCGGCCGCCATGGCGCCCGTCTGGGATTGGCCTGGCTGGTACTCAGTAACGGCCAATTTCACGTGGCCAATACAAGTCTTGAGGAACTTGTCACTGAAGTTACCCGAATTGCACCAAGCGAAATCCTCGTTCCTGAAGACTTTAAAGAAACCATTGATGAGTTAAGGCTGCCTGCGGCGATTACTCCTTTACCCAAGTGGTATTTCACCGTTGACCACGGAACCGCCAAACTCAAGCATCAATTCCAAGTACAGGAACTCACTGCTTGGGGGCTTGACGATGTTCCCGATGCGGTAAGCGCCGCCGGTGCGCTTTTAACCTACGCGGAAAACACTCAATGCGAAGCCATTCCGCATCTTTTGCCCCCTGTATTAGAGGTTCAAAGCCAATTTGTCGGGATGGATTCGGCTAGCCGCCGAAACCTGGAACTCACACAAACCCTTCGAGGTGATGACGGTCCAACCCTTTTTTCGTTGCTTGATCAATGTAAACCCAGCATGGGTTCCCGCCTCTTGCGCCAATGGATTCACAATCCTTTGCGTGATACGCAGATTGTCTCCTCAAGACATCAAGCCGTTGAAAGTTTTGTTCAGGCTGAGCACTTAAGAGAAAGTGTCCGCGATAAATTAAAGACCGTTCCAGATTTTGAACGTCTGGCGACTCGCATTGCCATGCGAAGCATTCGTCCGAAAGAATTGGCCGCGCTCAGAGACGCTCTTCCCCATTTAGCCCAGATTGCCCAAGAGCTCATGCTCGCTGACGACCCGCTCATTGAAGAAAAAGCGGCCGACCTTGTCATTGATCCGGCATTGTACGAAAAGCTCAACGCGGCTCTTTTAGAAGAGCCCGCCGTGCAGCTGCGAGACGGCGATGTTATTGCGAGCACCTATAACGAAGAACTGGCTACCCTCCGTGAACTGCGTGACAATGTCGGAGACTTTCTGACGCAAATGGAAATCCGTGAAAGAGCCTCAACGGGTATCCCCACTTTGCGTGTTCAATACAATAAAGTCCAAGGCTTTTTCATTGAAATTTCCCGTGGTCAGGCCGACCGTGTTCCGCTGCACTACCACAGAAAGCAGACTCTCAAAAATACGGAGCGCTACATCACGCCTGAACTCAAAGAATATGAAGATAAGGCGCTTTCCGCTCAGGAACGCTCCCAGGCTTTGCAAAAGTCGCTTTATAACGAAC
>UMJG01000586.1_pt1 | contig 15816 bp, 20 predicted proteins | sample 1965981 | NCBI WGS metagenome assembly UMJG01 (sample SAMEA4836144, study PRJEB28245) | human gut metagenome | biome: gut microbiome; material: fecal sample | place: Denmark | collected 2008 | reverse complement strand
GGTAAAATAAATATACCCAAAAAGGTAAAGTGGCAATGACTAACGTCATTGCTATACGTCGTGTTGTTTCCTTTAAAATTGCATTCTGATTTGTTTCCTTTAAAATTTCATTCTGATTTGTTTTCTCTAATTCCATTTTAAACTCCTTTTTAAACTCCTTTTCTTATTTCTCATCTCTCATCTATCAAATCACACCCCTTATTAATAAATGTGAAAAGCCCAAACCTTCGGTTCTTGAAGATCTGGGCTAAAGTGAAAACCCAAACCTTCGGTTCTTGAAGATCTGGGCTAAAGTGAAACTAAATGAACAGCGAAGTCACAGTTTTGCTCATCAATTCTAAATACAATTATACAGACATTTATAAGTGTTTATTAGTTCTCAAAAATATTATACAAAGTTTTGCTAGTTATGTTTCGTTGTGCTCTGATAAAGATAAGTGCTACTATTATCAGGATTAAAACTGTTACTAATGCACCAATAATCCCGAAGCTTTTAAGAAAAATGTATAAGTTAGCTGAAAGTCCTAATGTAAACATTAAAAACATATAAAAGTAAGCTAAATTGATTACTTCTGTCAATTCAAGCAATACTGTTACTACTTTGAAATTATTACTACTATCAGGTGTATCTATGTCTTTAATAATAGTAACAATTTCATCATCTAATCTATCTATATCTAACCCATCAACACCTGAAAATTTGTCAACTTCTGCTACTTTTTTATCTAAGTCATTCAAAGTCTCACTAACCTTGTTTAAAGCTTTTTCATACTGATTTAAGGTTTCAATTAAATTAAAATCAGTAGGATTACTGTAGGTTGAGAGAAATCCTGTGCTAAAGTTCTTATAGATTTTACTGTAACTAAATAGTAACATTGCTAAATCCAGAAAAAGCATTCCACTAATGATAAGCACAGAATATATCGGTGTGGTTGCATAACCTCCTCTGAGTAAATAGATAAAATACCAAATAAACGGTAACAATGAAACTATCAATGCTATTGTAATTTGTTCTGTTATCTTTTCTAATGCTGTGTTGTTCATGTTAAACCTCCTGTGAAATAAAACCAAATTCTCTGATTAAATTAGGGCTTGGCTAAAGCAGCTACATTTAATTAGTACTTGGCTAAAGCAATCATTAAATCGTATGCTTTGGTCTTTTAAGAATACTTGGAGCAAGTATTTTATAGCCAACTGAACGGAATTCATTCCAATCACTGCTCTTATCTTTTTTGTAAATAACATAAGGTATCCCTACATACTTCCCAATGAAATCCTCCAATTCATTTTGTGTGCTAAAGTAAATACTATAGTTATTAAAATCTGTAAGATTAAGTTTCCATTCGTATGGACATTCTTTAGTTCGAATACAATGTCCAATCTGTAAACTACAGAAACAATCGATAAACATCTCGATTACTTTTGAATTTTCTGCTTTTACTTTAGTATTTAAATTTTTAGAAATCATTTCATCAAGAAGATTTTCTACTTCTAATGAATTGTTTGCTTTTTCTGCAATCCTTCCTTTCACACTTACTGTGAATGAAATCAATAGATTTGTTAACTGCCCGGTAGAGTAAACATTTGTGAAACCAATTTCTAGCTCACGAAGTTGTTCTGGGCTAAAGCTATTAACACCTTCACCTTCTATGTTTTCAAGTATCATACAATACTGTTTAGCATAAAATAAATAATCAAAGAAGTTTATCACTTCTGGTTTATCTTTCATTGTGTTTATTAAAATCTCTGCAAATGTCATAATTAATTCTCCTTTTTTGATTAAAGTAAAGCCAAATCCTCCGATTAAAGAAGACTTGGCTAAAGTTTTGTTACATTGTATTTTTATTTCGATTCTATACCAAGTTTAGCTAATTGGTCTTTAATTGGTGTACTTTTAAAAAATCCAAGCAATGAATCATCATAAGAATTCCAATAGCAAGTTCACATTCTAAACCAGCTTTTGCATGTAATCCAAAGATACTTACATTAACAAAACTGATTACAAGAATATTTGAAATACCTAAGTAGAACATAGTGTATAGTCCGTCAAGGTTGTTATTTAATTCGTACTTTATAGATTGATTAAGCATAACCAAGAAAGTTATTGTTGCAATAAAAAACGTGGCTAAAGCTATTTGCAATACAATAAAAGCAATCCAATTAAATGTTTGATTTTTACAAGCTACACTTTCACTAAAAATAACTACCATAGTTATCGCTAAGTACTTGGCTAAAGTGAGAATCTTACAGGCTGCAATCTTCACTTTTTGTTTGGTTGCATTTTTAAGTTCTTCTTGTGCAATCTTTCGCATACTACTATTCATTTCTATTTTTTGTACAAGCTTTTCTTCTGATAATTTAAATCCTAAATTTCTTAATCTTTCTTTACCGCTCTTAAACTGAAAAAATCTAAAAATAAGTAAATTAAAAATTATCATATATGCCAAATCATAAAAACTAGAACGATTACTTACAATACTCCCTGAACTAAGAAATACTAATACACCACTCAAACTAAATGCAAAAATCGTAAACATCGCAGTTGCAAATAAAGCACAAAATTTATCAAGATTATCAAAGCATTGGTGCTTCATAGCCTGTAAAATACAAACAAAGCAAGAAACAATCATAGCAATGGCTATTACCATTATCACTTGTAATAAAATGTAATTTAGATTGATTGTCATTTTGCGTGTCAAGATTAAATACTCAAATGAAATAAATAATATTAAAGTCACTACAGCTTTCACCACAAAGAAAAATCTATGTAACTTTATTCTAAGATTTTCTTTGATTTCATTCTTAATTTCTTTTGCTACAAATTCTTTATGCAATTCATTCATAGTAAATTCTCCTTTATTAAAAGCCAAATCCTCCAATTAGAGAAGACTTGGCTAAAGCGATTACTCCTCCTCATCTCCACTTTAGTCTGGTTTCTTTCCTAAGCGCTTCCTACACAATTTTTGTGCTACTACTTATTTCCGCTTATCGCATTATTTTCTTTGCCAACATTTACAGATTGTTCTTCAGGAATAGTGAAACCTAAATATCTTAATCTCTCCTTATTAGTTTTAAACTGAAGAAATCTGAAGATAAATAACCAAAAAGTTAACTGACAAGCTAATTCAAAATAATTAGACTCAGCTATAGTAACGTTCTCAATATCGGGAAAAATTAATATGTAAATAAAACTAAATGAAAAAATTGTAATAGCTGCGACCGCAAATAAAGTACAAAACTTATCAAGATTATCAAAGCATTGGTGCTTCATAGCCTGTAAAATACAAACAAAGCAAGAAACAATCATAGCAACAGCTATTAACATTACTACTTGTAAAGAGTTGTAATAGTCAGTTGACATTTTGTATGTCAAGATTAAGTATTCGAAGAAAATAAATAGTGACAATGTCACTAATGCCTTTATTACAAAGAAAAATCTATAAAACTTTCTTTTGAGATTTTCTTTGAGATTTTCTTTGACTTCATTCTTAAGTTCTTTGTCTACAAGTTTTTTCTGTAATTCATTCATAATAAATTCTCCTTTATTAAAAGCCAAATCCTCCGATTAGAGAAGACTTGGCTAAAGCTGACACACTTCTTTACAGAGCGTTATTACTTATTAAGCTTTTTAATCTCATCTGTAGTTTTCTTGTAATTATGATTTAACAAGATTGCACAGATAACTATTAATCCCATTGTAGCGTAAACTAATTTATCGTATTTCAGTATTGTGAAAATCTCTGTACCCAAACAACTACTAATATATACTGCTGCAAATCTAAGCAACATTATTATGCGAGCATAAAGGCACACACTCACTGGAAATACTTTATTTTCATCAAACATTTCATAGAAGTTTGTAAACAACTTAGAAACTATTATTAGTAAAATTCCAACTGCCACCAGTTCTATCGCTACGAGTGATAAAAGTTTTGTATTATGTAGATTTGTGAAGAGAAATGGAAGCTGCAGCATAAACGGCAAAAGAAAGATCACATTTGCCCTTCTGTTTAAAGATTCTACTGAAGACATGTCCGGCCTATTGTCTTGGCTAAAGGTCTTACCCTGGCTAAAGTTATCATCTGGGCTAAAGCCATCTGACTCTTTCTCCGACTTTACTGGAGACTTTTCAACTATTGTTACCCCACATAAAGAATTTAGCATTGTGCCAATTACATCATTTAATGTCACGCCTGTTTCCTCGCTTTCTTTATCTTTTGCACCCTCTTCACTTTCTCTATATTTTTCTGTATCTATTTCATTCTCACTAACATCTTTTGGTAAGTTATTATTTTCATTTAACATTATGTTATCCTCCGTTTCATCCACATCTTCTTCATCAGGTTCTTTTATCGTTTCTATTTCAATATTTAAAAAGTTTAGTATTTTGTTTTTAAATGCTTCTTCGAAATCTTCAATATAATGAAAATGTACAAGTATGATTATAAATACACCTAATGCAAGAAATGAAGCAACTAAATTTCCTATTTCCATAGCCGTGAAAAACATAGGAAGATAGCATGCTACAATATGTAATACTAAAGCACTCTCTAAAAATATATAATATAAATCAATAATATCAGAAAGACTATCTACATCTTTCGCAGTAACATCTCCAGCTAAATGATACATTGTTGTGACTTTTCTTTTAACTAATTTATAGCAAAGTGTAATAAGTACCAACAATATTAAAGAAATAATTAAAAGGTTTCTAATAACTTCTTTACTTCTATATGACACTACTCCTTTTGTAACTAAAAATAAACAAACAATAAGTAATAAATATCTAAGTAAAATGTTCCTTAAAAAATGTTTTAAAAGATAAAAATGTATTTTCTTTATATCCATGCCAATTCTCATCTTAACTCTCCTTTGTAAAAAGCCAAGTCATCCGATTAGAGAAGGACTTGGCTAAAGTGGTTGCTAGCTGGCTGTGCTAAATCAAGTCAGACATAAAGATATCTAAATCCCACTGTGTAATGATGCGAGGCTCACCAGACTTTTCTCTAGGCTCCTGAGCTAAAGCCTTCTTGATCCCCTCTTCATCTGCCGTGAAGATTACATCTGCATCTTCCACTCTTTCTATAACCTTTCCACGAGCTAAAGCATTTAGAACAGCGACCTGAAACATAGTAGTTCTTTTAAGATTAACCATTGCATACGCTGCTAAGGTCGTTCCGACTAGATTGTTTTCAAGATTATTGGACCTTTCTGTTCCTATCTGTTTTGAAAGGTCTGTCCAAATTACTTTACGCTCTTTGCAGTCGATTACTAATGGTATAGAAATCCTACTTGTTGAAGTTAATGAAATCTGATTTTCTACAGTTGTAGGTTCATAGATTTCACCAGAATTCAAATCTTCTCGTTCCATCCAACCAAATGTACAAGGTACTTGGTTAAAGTTTTCGCCAGAATACGAGTACACCTGCGGTACTACGTAGTGAACTCCTTCATTTAACATGGCATCCAAATCCACATCAATAAACTCTGAAGCTCCTTTACCGCCAAAATCATCACCATTAGTAATATCACCTGAGTGATAACACCTCAGTGAAGAATTTTCTAATTCAGTGTATGAGACATGTCCAACATAACCCCAATTTTCATTGTAGAAGGCTACAGACAAATCTAAGTCAACGGGATGACACCCAAATTCTGTATTTGTCCACCAAATGAAGAAACGAACGTTTGACTTGGCTAAGGTAAATCTACTTCCTCTTGTCATTGATTTGTATATACTGTTAGCACTTCGTTGTGAGAAAGGAATAATGAAGTTCTTTAGCTCATCATCAATCCACACGTTTCCAAGTGGGGAGCGTTTAGAGTATTGTTTATCCAAAGCGTTTATGATTACGACACGTAATTTTGTGGTGTCACCAATTTCTTGGCTAAAGCTGTCAAGAAGTTGTATTTTAGCTACGTTTCCTTTTGGCATTACTGTGCGTAGATCTTCACAATTTCTGTACTGAAAGTGTGCTAATGTCTGCAGAAGTACAGGTGTGCTGACTTTGTCTGTCACTGTGCTAAAGCTTTCAACAATTTCGTCTGAGTAGTCAGGGTAGTCCCGTAACAACTTGTCTAATCGTCTTGCGAATTCTCCAGGGCGTTGTGTAAGTAATCCTAATAGTGTTTCTATTTCGTCTTTGTTGTGTTTCGAAGACTTAATGAGACCTTCTACTTTGCCTGTCCAAAAGAGAGGTTTTTTCTCTTCTCTAATTGATTTGAAAGCTAATTGTACTTTTTTGAATGCTTGTCCTTTGAATTCTCCAGGGTGAAGTCTTTCTCCAAGTCTAATCCATTGTTCTCTGTATCGCCACATATCTTCCTCAAGGTTAGAACACTTGGCTAAAAGGCTCATGATAATTCTACGTTCCTTACGAGAGAAGCTTTTGAATTTAGTATTCTCAGCTAAAGAGATATCGCCATCAGATAGTGAGACTGCAAGTCTAAGTACATCTGTAACTGTCTTGTAGTGTTTAGCTAAGACTTCAGTTTTTCCTTCTTTTACCAGCTTTGCACTAATCCATGCTAGAATTTCTTTAAAAGTGATTTCTTCCGGAATCCAATTCCAACTCTCTTTTACATTCTCTAAACACCACTCCAAGTCTTTGTAGTCTTGCTGGGCTAAAGAAGTTTTACTGCTAAGGAGATTAGTGAAGATCTCTTTTAAATCTTCTAAATCTCCTAGAGTTAATTCCTGTCGTTTAGATAACTCTGCTAAAGGTGCTCTTTCAACCTTCTCGTATTCAGGAAGCCAAGTACCGAAACTAATGTAATGTAAGATAGCGTTAATCCAAAGTTCTGCATCGTCGGCTTCTGCTACCTGCTTTGGAAAATTAGGATACATTACTATGTATTCTTTATCAGCTCCGATCAAAGCCTTAAGTGCTGGAATTAATTCTTTATACAAATCATCAATTACTGCTACTGGCTGCTTGGCTAAAACTAAAGCAAAATTTTGTTCTAGGCTAAAGCCAAGACTACTGAGATTAAGTTCAAATGTGAAAAGATGTGTTAAAGACTCCACAACGATTTTGTTTAATGGTGTTTTTAAATCAACAGTAACTTTGTGTTTTCTTCTTAATAAAATTTCATTTAGCATAACATACCTCCAAATGTAAAAGTGCCTAGACTCGTTGAAGAATCTAGGCACTGTGCGGAAAACAGAAAAACTAAGACATACCCAATTTTTTAATAGAAGGAAGTTTTTCTATAGCCGCTATTTTTAGTTGTTTGTGGAAAACGGAAAAACTACATTGACACCTTTCTTAATAGAAGGAAGCTTTTCCATAGCCACCATAAATGGAAAGCAAGAAAACTAAAATCATTTTTTTTGTTTTTTGTAAAGTAGAAGGAAGTTTTCTCATAGCCATTTAATAATTTATTATATTTTTACTCAAATAGTAACATGGTTTTAAAACATCAAGTTCTCTCCTAAAATGGCTACAAAAAGAGATCCAATTGATACCAAAACTCTTTGAATTTTATTCTTTAAATCTCTTATCCATTTCTTCTTCAAGCTCTTGTTGTGCTTTTCGTTTCTCGATCTCGTGTTTAAATGGATTTGGGTGCTTGGCTAAATAGGTTTCGAGAAATACCATCATAGCTGCAAAAAGTAAAGCCGTTACTAAAGCTATTCCTATGATCTTGGATAAAATTCTGTAGATTACTTCCATTCCATAAAACATTGCAACGAAACCACCGGCAACTGAAAAAAGTAAAACAACTAGCCAAACTATAACTTTCTTTTTCATTAATAACCTCCTGTAAAATCTAGCAATCAAGCAAAGAAAAACCAAAGATAATTCCAATGATTATTGATACAAATCCTGGTAAACCAAAAGTTGCTTTGCTAAAGTCTAAACCAATGCCGCATAGCAAAGAACCAAACATTGGGAAAATTATTGCACAAACTATCCTATTACACCTTTTCATTTTGTGTTACTCCTCGCCTAACATGTCTGAGATTCTTTTAGAAGTTGACTTGGTTAAAGACTCTCTAGCAACAATTTGTAGTTCACTTTCTTTGATACCATCCATTGTAAGCATTGTATCTAAAGTATCAATTGAAGCTTTTGTTTCTAACTTATTAGCGAAACTCTCACCAGGTTTTCTTAAATCACCTAAAAGTGATTCTAAAACTTCTTTGATTGAGTCTTCAGCCTCACCTTTTAATTTTGAAGTTTTGTATAAATTCAAAATTTCCTCTTTGTAAATTTTTTCATAGTGATTTCTAGAAATATTTGCAAATGTGTACCCTTTTTCTAACTTTTTATCAATCTTATTAATTAACTGTAAAATCTCGGAATCATTCTTCTTTCTCTTTTTATCTTTCTTTTTCTTTTTCTTATTTTTAGTTTTAACTGGGTCGGACTTGGTTAAAGCTTTTTGTCCGCAGTTAGCACCAATTTCTATTCTAAGTGCATCCATTTCTACTAAGTCCTCCAGGAAATCAATTACTTTATCGACATCTGACCGTTTACCCATTCTATCGATAGTAAAGTAAAAAATAGTTAGTGCCATAGCAGCAATGATTACAAAAAATCCAAACATTTTAATACCTCCTAAATCATAGTTATATATGCTAAGATTACAGCAAGAAAGCAAGCAATCATTAAACCAATGTAACTAATCTTTTCTTGTAAATCTCGTAAAGGTTCTTTTTTCTTTTTACTACTATTACGTAACTCTTCCAGAAGTTTTTTAAGTTCAATTGTATCTACAGCATCTACAGCATCTGCAATATCTTTAACATTCTTTTGCTTACCACTCATTCGGAATCTCCTTTTTAATCTCCCCTTTAGTTTCCTTTTTAATTTCCCTTTTTAGCATAATAAAGCTAAACCCGGTCACTAAGCTAAAGCCGACAATTAATGTGGCTATTAAGATAACTACCAAAACATTTAAAAACTCGTTTGATTCCACAAAAGTGTATTGCTTTGCTAAAATGATTACAAGTGTCATTACCACTAATGCAAAGGCAAGCAACAACTTATCAAAAACATTCTTGAGAAGTGCTTCGTCACTACTGTGTCTGCCTTTGTTCTTTTTAAGTACAAATAATAAAATACAAGTAATGATGGTGCATGCTAAAGCAAAATATAAATAAGCCATAGCTGCAGATTCTATAGATAACAGCAATGGAATTTCATTCATTAAATTTGCAAATACAAATAAACCAAATGGTATTACGACTAATGCAACTAAGCTTAAAATTATTTTAATGGTCTTTTTCAAATAAAATACCTCCTTTAAATTAATGCAACATTAATTTTGTTTTGACCTCTATTGGATAACATTTTTAAAATAAAAAGACCTGGGCTAAAGTTGCTCAGGCCTCTTGAATGTTATTAAGTTGTGTTTGTTTGAATTCTACTTTCGTAAAGCTTTTGTAACAACAAATACAATTCCTTCAATTACGAAGAAAACAAATGTAGTTACTGCCCCTCTTACTGCTGCACTGACAAAAAGGTTTACCAAACCTTCTGTAGTTCCAACATCTTTTGACTTCAATAATTCAGTTAAATTTTTCATTGTATTATCTCCTTCATTAAGATTATTGTGTTCAGCTCCTTTGCTAAAGCTCCTTTCTGTAGAATTCTGCCTGGTACATTACTTTAAGATTATTTCTATATAACTAAATCCCTGTAAGATTGCAAAAGCCAAAAGACTTATTAAATCTTCTGGTAAGTACCTTTTCTGTTCTTTAAGCTTTTCCATTGTGAGGTCTTTTGTTATCTTTAGCATAACAGAATTGTCTTGGCTAAAGTAAGAAATGATTCCAGGAATTGAAACAACAGGAGGTAATTCAATAGTGCCTTCACCAGAAACAACAGGATTGATGTACTTAGCTATTGTAGTTTCACTAAGATAATCGGCATTAATTCTAATAGTTCGTGTCATTATTGGTTCCAATGATTTTCCCAAAATAATCCCTCCTACAATAAATCCATCTTTTCTAATCCAGCAGCCTCATTGTCTACTACTGCTTTACTATTTGCTGCAGCTTTACTGTTTGCTATAATACCATTATTTTCCGTATCGACTACATGTGCGGATAATTCTTTAATCTCTTTTCCATTTACACTGATTTCAAAATTAATAGCAGGGAAACATTGTCGAAATACTTTAAACCATGCTAAAGGTGGCGTGGCTAAAGTGGTTAATGTAATGAACACACCGCTCTTCTCCAGTAGTGTTCCTCCAGGAGAAAAGACATCTTTTTTGACATCAACTCCGTAACCTAATACATCAAAAGGTGTTCCCCAATGAAGGTTACGGAAATCTCTTTGACAGAAGTAACCATGGATTTGTTTATTGTGACAGTACAGTTTTGCTTTTCTGTGCAGTCTTTCAAGTCTATCTGAACCAATTCCTTTAGTAATTCCATAATACCATTCTTTTGGATTTTCTGGTACATCTATTCCTAATTCTTTTAGAACATCTATCTGAAAATCACTAAGTGGTTCGCTTGAAAGACCGTAATCAGTGAAGTACGTGGCTAAAGCTTTTTCAACTAAATTCCCTGGCATAGTGTACAAATAGTTTGGTACTGGGATTAATTTATTAAAGCTAAAGTCTTTGTCTAAGAAATATCGTTTGCAGTCTTCGTTACCATGCTGCGGAAAATAAATCTGTGTTGTTGCTGTCGGTAATGCATTGAAGTCTTCATTTGTCATCATTACATAATGTTTCATAATCTCCTCCTACGAAATCTCCATTAAAAAATCCCCATAGTATTTAACTTAGGTTCATTATCAGTAGTCCCCGATGCTAATTCTTCGTGAATCTTTTCTAAAGAACCCCAATGTAATTTGTATGTGACAATTACATTACTGTCTTCGATAGTTATTACAAAATTTAATGCAGGATACATTTCGCTAAGCACAACTAACCATGGTAATGGTGGCTTGGCTAAAGTGGTTAAGACAACACCTACAGTACTTTTAGTTGTGTGTGAAATAACTTCTATCACATCAGAAGGTGTTCCCCAAAATCTACCACAGAAACCAACTGCTGTGAATGTTTTAGTGCGTTTGTAGTTTTCATAGTACTGCTGTCCTAACTGATAAAAACGTTTCCAAGTCTCTACATCACAATTTACAGTACACTCTCGAAACCAAACGTTGAAATCTTCTGGTATAGTAATACCTGCGTATTGAAGTATTTCTACAATGATAGGATAATTTTCTGGTATCATTTGTGGGTTATTTCTGCCAAAGTTAGTTAAGTACGTGGCTAAAGCTTTTTCAATTACTGGACCGTGTACTATCTGGTAATTCTCAGGAATAGGTATTACTTTATTAAAGCTGAAGTCTTTTGTGAATAAATCTAAGCAATTTGTAATCTGTTCAGTACTAAACTGGACTGTTGTGTAAACTTTAGATAAATCATTAATTTCGTTTGGTGTCATTAATTCATAGTTTTGCATTGCTGTGTTCTCCTTTCTTAAAATTAAATTGCGTTGGTGTAGCGTTGTCATTGTTTTGACTCCCTCCGGCGCTACGCGCCTCCGGTCAAACAACTGGGTCGCTTCGCTCCCAGCTCTCCAGTCAGTCGCTTCGCTTCTTTGATCTAAAGATAGGGCTGAAGCCTATCTTGGCTAAAGCTCTGACTGGGCTAAAACGACTGACAATGGTAGGTGCCGATCCTTGGCTAAATCTCCAACTGAGCTAAAGCCTATCGCATCATTATTACACTTAAAAAAGCCTGTACTGTCGCTTAGACTAGTACAGACCACTTTACATTTTCCCATCCTCTAAGGTGTATTTTACTTCACCGTTACGGCTAAGAAGTTCGCAATCAAACGTTCTATCTGGGTAGCGAACACTTAAAGCCGTAAGCACTTTGTTTGGCATTCCATTTACTGTGCTAAAGCTAACTTCGTTCTTACCTCTCAATACATTTAAAGCATTGAGAGGTGTTCCCCAATAGCGTTGACACCAACTATGATGTGCAATACAGTTGTGCTTAATACAATTTCCAAAGTATCGCTCTCCTAAATTGGTGAGTCGTGTCGCATTGCCATTGTACTTTGCTAAATGTTTTTTATACCGCTGGTCTAAATCCCTAAAGTCTTTTACTAGTAAATTATCAAAGAAAACTAATTCATTTTCTGTAAGATACTCTGCTAAAGAACCTTTTGGAATGTTAAGACCAGCACGGTCAACTTTTGGAATGTCATTTACCTTTGCAGGTTTGTGCTTGGCTAAAAGGTTTGGATCTCCTTCCGCCTTGTACTTCTCGTTTTCAACAAAGTAAGCATACAATGCCAGTTCAACTATTGGTCCGCATGTCATCAGTAATTCCTGCGGAATTGGAATTAGTGAATTAAAACTAAAAGTACCATTTTTGAACTCGGTTAAACTTCCGATTCCTGGAGATTTTATTTTAACCACAAATCTTTCTGTATTTTTCTTTAAATCATCGTCAGTAAGTCTATCTAATAAATTACTCATTATCATCACCACCCACATTCTCGTTCTTCTTTTTGATTGGTTCTTCCAGAAAATCACAAATTACCTGACAAGCATAATTGCTACACATATCATGCAAGATATCATGTCTCATTTCCTGTATTTTAACAACTCTGACAGCTGCACCTAAACTTCGGTATCTCCATTCAACAACATCGACACCTTCACTTACTGGGTCTTCTTCTCCGTAAAGAAAAAGAACATCAGGTAATGAGGTTTTCTTTGCTAAAGCACTATACTCATTTTTATTTAAATCAGACATTCCGTTTAGAAATTCTAAGAAAAATTTAGGAGTCATTTTAGTTTGCACATTAGCATCCTGACGATACTTTTCTAAAGCAATCTGACTTTTAAATAGCCAATCAAACTCTGTCAAGGTGTTTGGTATTTTCTTATTATAAGAATTAAATACTAATGATCTTACAAAGTCTGATGGTGCCTCTTGCTTACGTTTACTACATCTTAAATTTACTAATGTACGTGCAATTGAAAGCTGTAAACTCGATGGCATGCCGGTTCCTACGAGAATAATTTTATCTACAGTATTTGGATATTTCATTTGATGGCTTCTGACCAAAAAAGAGCCTAATGAAAATCCAAGCATGTAATAAGGTAATTCTCCATACTCTTTTGTTAACTGTTCTTTAAATGTAATTCTATAGCTTTCTAAATTTGCTACTGCACTATTCCATGAAACCATGTGTAATGCAGGAATTCCAGCATACGCAGAAGTACCATGACCTTCTAAATCATGACCGCAGACTACATACCCAAGCTCATTTAGATACTTGGCTAAAGCATCGTACCTTCCTATGTATTCGGTCATTCCATGCACAATTTGAAGTATCCCAACTGGCTTACAATTTGGTTTCCAAATCTTATAATGTATCATTACTAAACCCTCCTATTATCTGTATTTTGTTTCTTCAGATTAATAATTTTTTAACTCCTTTCGAAGTTCTTCTTTTCTTTTTGCTCTATTTGGTTTCTTTTTTGATTTATGTTTTCCATACCCACAGGCATAAGCATTGTAGCGTGGCATCTGGGCTAAAGTGTTTTCAATACTACTACGGTGATAATAAGGTTTCCGATTCACTTTCATAGTCCCTCCTATTTAAATGAAAATAGGGGCATTGCAATGCCCCTTCACTTATTTTCTTCACTGCTTTTTACGAGATTTTAATAAATTTACAATGCTCGTCAGCAATCCATTAATTGTCATAAAAAGAAGTATAACTTCTACTGAATGTACACGTTCTTCAAGTTTTTCTAATCTAGCTTCCGTAAGTGCATTAAAATTATCTTTCATTTCTGCTACCTCCAACTTATTTAGATATTTTATTAAATGATGTTTGTCCTGTTACTGTATCCCAGTAAACAGCAATTGGTGTACCATTGATTTCAAAAGTGTATGAAATCTTCTCTAAATCACTACCATCAAGTAAAGTACTATCTGTGCTAAAGCTGAGAGTTACTGTTTCTTTAGGATTGATTGTAGTTGTATCACCAAGTGGTGCATGCCAAAGAATTCTCCAATCATCCAGCTTAACATTTAGATTATGCCAGACTTCAATTGGCTCATCACTTTTGTTTGTAATTGTACAAGTTATTTCATTGAACAACCACTTATTACTAACACTTCCAGGTCTTTTACACTGCAAAAATGCTCTACATATGCATCCACACTCAAATTTAACTTCTGGTAACTGTACGTCAACTATTTTTACAAGAATTGTCCCAAGATTATACCAACTACCATTCTTTTTATACAACAATTTTACCTTTACGTTACCATCGTAAAATCCAGTTAATTTGCCTGAAACAGAAAGCTTGGCTAAATCACTTCCACTCTCAATCTTCCATAGAAAATTAATTCTATTTCGAAAAGGTATATGCACAGCTTTACCATTTAAATCAGTAATGTAATCAAAAAGATTAATATTTTTACCTTTTGAAAGGTAAACACTTTTCTTTACCACTAGATTAACTGGTAACTCTTTGTTGCTATCGCTAATTTCAAATTCTAAGATTTCATGAACACTTAAAGCATTATCTGTTCCTTTCACTAATTCTTTCATCGTAATTACCTCTTTCGTTTTGAGATTGTATAATCTATTCAAAACAATTTAATGTTTTGAAATCTACTAATGACTTTCTGAAATTTACTAACAACTTTCTAAATTTTATTAATGACTTTCTAAAATTTATTAACGGCTTTTCAAAATAGAATAATGTGAAAATACACTTCTAAATCTTTCCAGGTTATCATCTCCACAATTTGGAATTGCAAAGATGACTTGGCTAAAGCTGCGATGATTACAGAGCACATCTGCAAAAGCTTTAGCAACAGTAGTTGCGTTTTGTCCAAAACTACCACAACCCCAAGCACCAAGAATTAATCTTTTTATTCCATTTTCTTCGGCAATTTTTAATACAAAAGAAATTCTTTCTTTCAATTCTCTAACGTTCTCTGTATTTGTAATACCGTATGTTCTAGCGACTGCCCAATTCTGAATAGAACAGCTAATAACATCAATACGTCGATGTTCTCCATCTTTTTCAAAAATTACATAAGGTGTGTATAGTGCGTGCTTTCTGCCCATACCACGATTTACATTTACACAATTCCACTGATAGTAATCCGGGCACTGTCTTAAAACATTGTACAAAAATGAATGTTTACACAAATCTGATTCCTGATCTAAACCGCCAAGAAGAAAAGTACTTCCAGGTCTGCTGTACGAAGCAAAATTTAATACGGCCGCACTTGCTCCACCAAACTTCATTACAGCATCCGAAGCATCTAAATCCTCAATCAAAATTTCCATATCACAGTTCAACCCTTTAACTCCTTCTGGTTCAACACCCTTATAAATACCATTAATCCCTGCTGGTTTAATACCATTATAAATTCCATAAACTTTTGTGCCTGCAATACTAACATCAATCTGTGTCCTATACTTTTCTTCTGTTCTTTCAACGTAATCACTAATAGTCTTGTCAAATAACATTTTTGATTTCTCCTTTTATTACTATATTAAAAATTAAATCTAAAAGTTAGGTTTGCTAAATCCCTTTGCTAAAGCTTTTATCATTGTAGTTCATTAAATTAGTGCCACAACTTAAATTTTTAAAACTCAACCTAGAAATGACAAAACCCCCAGCTTACGCTGAGGGCATTACAAAATACAGACAATCTAAAGGATTGCCAAACCACAACAATTTTAGAATTGTTGGAGGATTAAAGAGTACGTTAGCTTTTAAACTAACGTACCCTATTTTTGAGACACTACCATTCCTAAAGTTACTTCTTTGGAAGGTTTTGGAGCAAAATGCTCCA
>UMJG01003490.1_pt1 | contig 15841 bp, 18 predicted proteins | sample 1965981 | NCBI WGS metagenome assembly UMJG01 (sample SAMEA4836144, study PRJEB28245) | human gut metagenome | biome: gut microbiome; material: fecal sample | place: Denmark | collected 2008 | reverse complement strand
TAATGAAATTGCAGACCTTTGTAGGACAAGTCAAGAACCTGTATATCTTACAAGAAATGGTGAAGGTGATTTAGTTGTTATGGATATGGAGACATTTAGTCGTAGGGAAAAAATGTTAGATTTACGTGAACAACTTCTTTCTGTAGAAGAAGATAGAATGGCAGGAAATAAAGGGTATACAATTGATGAATTAGATAAATACCTTGATGATATTATTTCAGGAGTATAGAAAATGGAATATGAGAAATATAAAGTAATTATTTCAGAAAAGGCAAAAAATATGCTTGCATCAAATATTGCTTTTATTGCTAAGGTAAGTGCTGATGCAGCAACAAAACAAAAAAAAGCGGTTATTGATGGTATACGATCATTAGAGCAAATGCCCAAACGCTATCCTTTTTTTAACGAAGAATATATACCACCAAACAAATATAGAAAAATGTTTATAAAAAAATGGTATTTGATTTTATATCAAATTCAAGAAGATGTTGTATACGTTGATTATATACTTGATTATAGAAAAGATTATCAATGGTTAGATAAGTAAAGAGTTAATGGCAAGAGAAATTTCCTCTTGCTTTTTATTTGTGAAAAAAGAGGAAGGAGTAATATGGAAGTAAAAATTAATAAAGAGATAAGAGAATATACGGAAGGCATTTTCTTAGGATTATCCTTAAGACAATGCCTTTTTTCTTTTTTAGCGTGTGTAATGGCAGTTATATTTTATTTTTTATTTATTGATCGTTTAGGAATGGAGATAACAAGTTGGTTGTGTATGATTTCAGCTGCACCATTTGCAGCATTTGGATTCATTAGATTTCAAGGAATGAATGCTGAACAGATTGTTATATGTGCGATCCGCTCACTATTGATTAAACAGCATAATTTGATATTTAAACCACAAAATTTATATTACGAATATTTAAAAGAATTTTTAGAAATTAAAAGAAAGGAGTCTATTGATCCAAATGATAAAAAGCTACGAAAGATTAAAAAAACAAAACAAAGAAAAAATAAGCGTTCCCAAAAGCGCACAGGATCTAATTGATATTGATACCATCTATAAAGATGGTATTTTTTGTTCTAAGAACAAGTATTTTAAAACATATAGATTTAAAGATATTAATTATTCAATTGCTTCAAAGGATGAAAAGGTTGGATTGTTTTTAAATTATAGTGAATTGCTTAATTCATTAGACAGTTCAACAATGACAAAGATTACAATCAATAATAGAAAAATTAATATAAAAGAGTTCCAAGAAAAGATTTTAATTCCATTAAGAAATGATCATCTTGATAAATATCGAAAAGAATACAATGATATGTTATTAGAGAAAGTATCTGGAGCAGATGGAATTACTCAAGAAAAGTATATAACAATAACTACCTTTAAAAAGAATGTAGAAGAAGCAAGAAATTTCTTTTCAAGGGTAACTGTAGAATTATCATCTCATTTTTCTAAATTGGGTTCTCAATTAGAAGAACTTGATGCTATTGAAAGATTGAAAATCCTTCATGATTTTTATAGAAACGGACATGAAGAACAGTTTTCATTTGATATGGATGATTCAATGAGAAAGGGGCATCATTTTAAAGATGCCATCTGTCCGCAAATGCCAAAGTTTCATGATAAATATTTTCAATTAGGAGATAAGTATGGAAGAGTTATGTATTTAAGTGAGTATGCAAGATATGTAAAAGACAGTTTTATTTCAGAACTTTGTTCATTAAATAAAAATCTTATGTATTCAATGGATATTATTACAGTTCCAACAGACGAAGCAGTAAAAGAAGTTGAAAGAAAATGGCTCGGTGTTGAAACTAATATCACAAATTGGCAAAGAAGACAGAACGCAAATAACAATTTCAGTGCTGTAATTCCTTATGATATGGAACTTCAAAGAAAAGAGAGCAAAGAATTTTTAGATGATTTAACAGTAAGGGATCAACGTATGATGTTGGGATGTATGACAATCGTTCATTTAGCTGATAGTCTAGAAGAACTTGATAACGATACAGAAGCACTTATGGCAGTTGCTAGAAAGTACATGTGTGAATTGGATATATTGTTTTTTGCAAGCAGACAGCTAGATGGTCTATCAAGTGTTTTACCAATTGGAACAAATAAACTAAATATTGTAAGAACATTACTTACAGAAAGCATGGCTGTCTTTATACCGTTTAGAGCACAGGAAGTTGTTGATGATGGTGGTATTTGGTTTGGACAAAATGCTATTACAAATAATTTAATTATGTGCAATAAAGAAAAATTGATGAATCCTAATGCCTTTCAGTTAGGAGTACCCGGCTCTGGAAAATCCTTTTTAACAAAGGAACAAATCGTATTTTTAGCTCTTGCAACTCAAGATGATATTATTATCTGTGATCCAGAAGCAGAATATTCTCTTTTGGTTAAAGAACTGGGAGGAGAAGTTATAACGATTGCCGCAGGAAGTGAAAATCATATTAATGCTATGGATATGCTAGAAGGTTATGGTGATAGTGGTAATCCAGTTGGAGATAAGTCGCAATTTATCATGTCTTTATTTGAACAGTTGGATAGAGATGGAATTAAACCAGTAGACAGGTCGATTATTGATAGATGTGTAACTTTGGTATTTCAGGATTATTATCGAACAAGAAAAATGCCTACACTTGTTACGTTGAGAGAGAAACTGTTAGAACAGCCTGAAATGGAAGCAAGAAGTTTGGCTTTGAAACTTGAACTGTTTACAGATGGATCATTGGATGCATTTGCGCACCAAACAAATGTAAATACTTCAAGCAGAATTGTATCGTATGATATTTTTAAGCTTGGAAAACAGTTAAAGACAATGGGATTATTAGTAATCACGGACGCAATGATTAACCGTGTTAATGAAAATTGGCGAAAGGGTAAAAGAACACATATCATTCTTGATGAATTTCATGTAGTTTTTGAAAATGAAGAGAGTGCTTCTTTCTTTAACTCGGCATGGAGACAATTTAGAAAAAGAGATGGCTATCCTATTGGAATTACACAGAATGTTGAATATCTGTTAGATAGTGTTCAGGCAAGTACGATGCTTTCTAACAGTGAATTTGTTGTTATGTTAAATCAGTCATATCAAGATAGAGAAAAGCTTGCGAAATTACTGAATATCTCTGATGAGCAGTTAAGTTATATAACTAATGCACAATCAGGGTGTGGACTTATTAAGTATGGTGGAAACATCGTACCTTTTATAAATAGATTTCCAAAAAATACATTGTTATATAAATTGATGTCAACAAAACCATCAGAAAAAAATAAATAATATTAAATATAAGCGAAATGATATAAATACATATCTTTTCGCTTTTCATGAAGGGAGAAACCATTATGGATAAACAATTACCAGCAATATACAATGATCCTTATATTAGTGAATATTTTAAAATACTTTATAAGGAACATAAAGAAGATAAAATAAATGAAACTAAAGAATTACTCGATTATATTTCAAATATGGAAAAGAAGATAGATTATATGACAAGTGAAGTCTTAGAATTAAAGAATACAATAGAACAATTACAAAATCCAACTATTCGAGAAACTATGAAAAGTATAACTGAAGATATAAAAAAGACAGTAGATAATGGAAAGAAACAATTAAGTGATATAAAATCAAATATTTTATCTTCAGTAAAAGAATGTGTGAATCAGTTTAAGCAACATGGTAAACAGGCAGTTATCAAAACAATTGAAATTTCAAATTTTAAAGTGGCTCTTGGAAAATTCCATAGGTCACTTTTTAAATGTGTTAATAAAACACATCTACTTATAAATAAATGTGATGCTGTTACTAACGAATTAAGAAATACAAAGATGAATTTTAAAAATATCGGAGCAATTATTATGGGGAAGCCTCCAGTTAATAAAAGACCAGAAGTGAATAAAATGAATTTTATTCAAAGAACATCACGCTCAATGCTGTCTAATTTAGAAAAAATGATTGTAAAAACTTCAAAGATGATTCATCGAGTGGATAATATAGATAAAAAGTCTGTAAAAAGTGAAATAAAATATTTAGAAGGCAAGACGACAGAAAAGTCAATAAAAAATAAAATGAAAAAAAATAAGATAGTGAGGGGAATATAATGAAGTATTTTAACAATGAACATAAAAAAGCATATCATTTAGCTATAGAAAAAAGTGGAATTAATGATGTTTATCATCAATCGCTATTTTATACATTAACCATTGATAAAGATTGCAGAGAGCATATTAATGATCTTTATGATTTTAATAGGAACAGTATTAAACTGTCAGGACTAGATAAATCATGGCATACTTCAGGATCAATTAATACAGCGCTGATGGGTTTCAATTTGTTCAATGGTTATGTAGATGAAAAAAATGCAAAAGTTTCAACACCTTATGAACTGTTTTCATGTGAATACAGTTCTTTTTTTATGGAGTCAATAAAATTAAGATATCCTGAATATTATAAATCTAGAAAAGATAAGAGTTTTGATACTTGTTTATGATAAAGAATATTAAGACAAAAGAAACAATTAAGGATATTAAGACTCTTGATAAGAAAAAGACGCTAGATTCTTTTAATAAAAAGCAAAGTATCAATACAAAAAATAATGTACAGGATGAAAAGGAAAATAAGGAGTCAAATTATGCAATAAATAAAATCAAAAGTGCAAGTGAAAAAACACTTGTTAGTGCTAGAATAAAAATAAAGCAATATCGGAGCCAAAAAAGAAAAAGTGAAAAGTTTATAAAGGAAAACAGTACAAAAAAGGGTAATATTAAATTAAAAAACATAAAATTATCAACAGCTAAAAATAAAATTAATCCCAGAACAAATGGTAATTTATCGAACACAATTAATCAAACTTTGTCGAATCATACAATAAGTCAATCAAGAATGTTGAACAAATATAGAAAATCATTAAATAAGTTTAATGGAACAACCACAATGAAATATTCAGGTAATAAAATTATAGATTTTATAAAAAAGCTGATAAGTTTTGTAAAAAAGCCAATAGCAATCATGAATCATTTGATTTCTTATGGAACAGGAATGATTATTCTAATAGTGATTGTTTTATTTATTGGAGTATTTTCTGCTTTGTCAGATGATTCCAGTGTAAATACATCTGTAGAAGGACTTAGTTTGGAAGTAATAGCTTATACACCAGTGATTGAAAAATATGCGTTGGAAAGTGGGATTGGTGATTATGTTTCTTTGATACAGGCAGTAATGATGCAAGAAAGCGGAGGAAAGGGAAATGACCCTATGCAATCATCAGAATGTGGGTTTAATGAAAAATATTCAAGGGTGCATAATGGAATAACAGATGCTGATTATTCCATTAAGGTGGGAATACAACATTTAGCTAGTTGCTTAAATGATGCAAAAGTAGCTTCAAGTGGGGATACCGAGCATATATCATTAGCCCTTCAAGGGTATAATTATGGAAATGGATATATAAGTTGGGCAAATGAACATTTTGGAGGATATACTAGAGCAAATGCAAAGGTGTTTTCTGATGAAATGAAGGCAAAATTAAAAACAAATGTTTATGGTGATCCTGATTACGTTGCACATGTTTTAAGGTATTATCATATTGGAAATAACAATATAGTAGAAGTTGCAAAGTCACAAGTTGGAACAACAAGTGGAAGTAAATATTGGACATGGTATGGATTTAATAAAAAAGTAAATTGGTGTGCCATTTTTGTATCATGGTGTGCAAATGAAAGTGGAATGTTAGATGATAGCTCAGTACCAAAGTTTTCTCTATGTACAGATGGAGAAAATTGGTATAAGAAAAATAATAGATGGAAAGATAAATCTTATGTGCCATTGACAGGAAATATCATATTTTTTGATTGGCAACAGGATGGTCATACAGATCATGTAGGTATTGTTGAAAAAGTTGAAAATGGAAAAGTATTCACTATAGAAGGTAATAGCAAAGATGAGGTTAGAGAAAAAAGTTATAATTTAAGTAGCAAATCAATTTATGGGTATGGAGTTTAAGAAATAATAGCCTGTTATAAATTTATTATTGTCATATTTTATCGTATTATGGATTTTATTATGATATAATCTTTAAGCACTTATGTGCCTATGGAGGATCTAGCATGTTTAAACATCATACTAGGAGACTAGCATTGATGTGACTTTAAGAGAGGATTAAATGGAATATTTAATTATTCTTTATTTAATTCTAGTTATTACCGCTTTTATATTGAAGTAGTTTTAACTGCTTAAGTCTATTGATGCTAGTATCCAAAATAGTGAAAAAGGAAGAATTGCCGTTCTTCCTTTTTCTTTAGTCTATTAATGCTAGTCCTATGACTACGCCTATAGTATATCACATTTTTTATAAAATTAAAGTTGCATATTATTTTTTATAGATTTATTTCAAAATACGATAAATTATATATGAACCCATAAATCCTATAATGATGCTTGTAATATCAAAATATCCTGTTAGTGTAAGCAATTTTACTAATTTGAATATAATTATAATTACGAATGATGATATGATAAAGATCTTGCTTGAGTTTAATTTAGAGAAAACTCTTGGAAGAAGATATCCTAATGGCATAAACTGAACAAAAGAAATAATGCATTGTTTTATTGAAATATTGTACAATGGTATTAAATTTGTTGAATGACAAATAGCTTCAAAATACGAAAGCCCGCCTATATTGTTGATACCTTGATTTATATATGAAATGAATATCATTAATATGAGATATACTGTTAAAAGGTATTTATATGTTGATTTCTTCATTTGTATTAGCTCCTGTTTTTAAAATAATATATTTAGAGTAGAGTGTTTTTTCATAATTGTCGTATGTTTCACCGTTATATTTCATTACAATATCATTGACGATTTTTAAACCTAATCCATGATTTTCACCCTTGGAAGATTTAAAGTGCGATTTGATGGGATTTTTTATCGAATAATTACAAACTTTAATGATTATGTCATGATTATAGACAATATCAACATTTATTGTATTGGCGGATGTATTTTCTAAAGCATTATCTATTAAATTCATTAGAATAATTAAAATATCAAAGCCCATATTGCTTAGTTGTGATAAGTCCGTTGAATGAATATCAAAGTTGATATTATTATTAGATTCTATGATTGAGTTAAGATAGCTATCAATATAAGAAATATTGCAGAAGCGATTCATTTTTGATGTAACGTTTGTATTTATTAATTGATCAATATATTGTAAAGAAGCTTCTGTATTTTGATATGCGATAAGTTGCTTAAGATTAAGTAAATGATTTTTATAATCATGTTTTAATTTTCTTAAATCTTCATTTTCTATTTCAAGCCCTTGATAATAAGCTTTATCAAGTTGTTGAGCTTTATACATAGATATATTTATATCTTCTTTTCTTTTAAGAATGTAACAGTAATTAAGAGAAACTACTATAATTATTGATAAAAGAAGAAATCCTAAAATGAGTAAACCCAAATAATAATTTAAGTTATTAATAAAGAAATTATAGGATAAAATGAACATGAATATAAAAAGTATGATATTAATCAGTATTATAAGAACAAGATCATAAATATTAAATTGTACTGAATTATTTAAGAATGATAATTCGTTTAAATAATAGAAAGCCATTAAACTCATAAAAATTGCAATGCAGTCAATGTTTGCTGAATAAAAAATTGAAAACCGAGTTGAATTTTCAAGCATAAAAATAAGAAAAACATAGCTTAGGAGATAAAATAATACAATAATTAAAGAATTATAATACGATTGAAAAAAATTCAATTTTCTAATCAACATAAAACATATAGTAAAATAAATAAGTTTTAGAAGAGAACTTAAAAGAAAATAATCATTAATAAAACTCATAGAGATAGCATAAATAACAGTTGTAATTAAGCAGTTTTTTATAATAATTATCTTTGACTCATTATGATTGCTGAAAGAAAATAATATTCCTATAAGAATACCAATCACATAATTATATATTTCTAGCATTGTAAATACTCCTTTCTAAAATTTTAATTTTCAAGTCTTTTTGATTTCTTCTACTTACTTGAAATTCATTGTGGTTTATTTTAACAGTTCCTTTGTTATAAATAGGTTCCATATCTAAATTAATAATAATATTACGATTGATTTGATAGAAACGATCATCTAATTCTTTTGATAAAAGAGATAAGGATTTTTCAGAAAGCTTAATTTTAGAATTGTTATTAAGATAAATAGTGGTATCACGTAAACTATATTCAATATAAGCAATCTGATTAAAATATATATCAAATTCTTTACCATCTTTTATAATTGTTAGATGTTCTTTTTTTATTATTCTACAAATGATATCGTCAATTTCTTCTAAATGGCTTTTTTCAACGAAACCAACAACATTTCTATTAAAACATTTTTTGATCATTTCATCATGACTTGAAATAAAAATGATATCAAGGTGTTTATATGATAAAGATTGGGCGATATCAATACCGCTAATATTCGGCATTTCTATATCCAAAAATAAAAGTTCAAAGGAATCTATATGATTTTTTAAATCGTTATAATTTGTATATATTGAAATATCGAAATGATATTTAGACAAATAATTTTCTAAACTTTTACAAAATGAAATATTATCATCCAATATTGCAACTTTCATATAACCACCTCACTTTACAATTTAATTATATATGATTTAAATGAATGAAAAAATACCATCCATGAGTATTTAAGACCATTCATTCCTTAAATGTTTATTTTTTAATATTCTATACATAAAATGTAAGTAGCTGGCCAGGTAATATGAAAAAAGGAGAAAAAATTATGAAAAAAATAATAGTAATGCTTTTGAGCTTAATGGTTATGACAAGTGTAGGAACTATGAATGTTTCAGCACTAGAAAGTGTAAATAATAATATTTACTATGATGAAAAAGGAAATTATGATAATCCAGAGACGGGAGAATATTTTCATTGGGACAATTCTAATGCAAGATCGACAGCTAAGTCATTTTCATTTAAAATTAGATATTCATTAAAATCAGGAAGTTTTAAATTAAAAGGTACAAATTCAAAAATTAGAATTAGTAATGCAACTTTTGTTTATGCGAGTGGAAGTAAAGCAAGTTGTTGTTCTAAACATAGATTTACGGTTAATTTAAGAAGAGACGGTTTATCTAATAATGAAGCAACTTTCTATGCACCATTTACAAGTGCAAAAACTGTTAGTTTAGGTGGAGGTTTTTCAACATCTTCAAGCTATCTTGTAGAAATTTCAAATAATGATAATTTGCCATCTGGAATTTATCTTTCAGGTAGTGGAACGGTAGAAAATTAATATGAAAAACAAAAAAATAACACGTATCATTATATTGCTATATATAGTGTTATTATTTGCATATCCTTATATTCTAGGAAGAAATGTAAGTGATATAAATGGTTCTTTACCATTCTTTGACAAGATAGTTCAAAATACTAACTTAATTCCATTTAATTTTAATTATGATATTAATTTAGATATTATTGTAAAAAATATTGCTTTGAAATTACTTTTATTTGTACCTTTTGGAATGATAATGAAAAAGGAAGTTACTTTTAAACAAGGTATATGTGCTTTATTATTACTTAGTATATGCAAAGAAATATTGCATTTAGTTACATTTGCAGGTTATTTTGATATAAATGATATTTTATTATATATTGTAGGATATTTAATTGGATGGTATTTAAAAATTGGAAATACACAAAAAAAGTTATCTCATAACAAGTAGTAAAATAAGATTTTGATGAATTTTTACGTATCTGTATGTCTAACGTGGTATTTTAATTGAGCAGTTTCTTTCGCTCTAATAGTCTAACAGGGTTGTTCAACGAGCACGAAAGTGCTCTTTTTTTAATGATTTATTTAAAGACCAATTTGTTCCTTTTTTTATAAAATTTTTCAGTATATGTTATTTTGTTCTTGTAGGAGGAAACAAACCATGAAAAATATAGATGAAATTGTAGATACAACAGAACTGTTAAAAAAGGGAATAAAGAACCAGCTGGAATCCGCTACAGTTACATTGCAATTGGTACATCAAAGTGAAGAATGTCCAGAAAACATATCGAAAGTTTTATATAATCAAATAGGAGCATTAGTTTTTTGTAAAGAAGAATTGGATAAACTTTATGAATGTTTGAATCATTTGGATAGTTTAATTGTATTTTCTAAAGTAATTGCATAGTATTAAAAACAAAAAGTGACTGCATTTTATAGTCACTTTTTCATTTGATAAAAATTAAGTTGATTTTTCTTCCAATAAGATTGAATTTTAGAAAGTTCTTCAGAATTAATACGCAAGATGTAATCTTTCATATTATTGATAAAATCGTCTCTTAAACGTGGACTGCCGAAATAGTGTGGCCTTCCATTAATGTGTTCAATATCTAAAACTTCAATAAGCATTCTAGAATATTCTACCTTGTAAACTTTAGAAGGATAGTTATTTTGATCTTTACTACGGATATCTTTGAAATATAATGTGGTTTCCATGTTAAAAATTTCACCTCATATATTGCATTATATCAAGATTAAAATATAAAACTAGACTTGACATATATTTGATGATTAAAATTTAAAGTAAAAATATATAAATTTTAAATAATATACATAGATAGCAAAGAATAAATATTGATGTAGAAATTAGTTTCAAAATGAAAACTTTTAGATTAAGAAACTTATGTAACTAAAATAATATAAAAACTTTATTAAGAACTGTTCAAATTATAAGAAAATGATTTTTTATAAAAGCCATTTTAATTGATCAAGATCAATGTAATTTTGAAATGATTTTGACAAAATGAATGCAATTGGTTTTTATTATAATTTTTTATGTTAATATAAGAAATATCAAGGAGATAAAATTATGAAAAAAAATTGTAATAAGCCCTATAATGTTAATCATCGATTATACATATGTCTAACAATACTATTTACTATCACTTTATTTATTTCATTATGTATGTCTGGCGATAATTGGTATCAGAATATACATGATATTTTAAATAATTTATCATATGGATGTATTGCATCGGTAGTTGTTGCTTAGCTGATTGACTGTGCAAATGTAAATAATCAAAATAAAAAATCAGCCGCTATTTATAATCTTGTATTCGAGGATTTAAAAGGTAATCTTGTTTGTTTTATAGGTGCTTGGGCAACTGTTTGTTATCAATCTTTTAATAAATTTGATTACCATAGAGAAAAACATACATGGATAGAATGGTATGATATCTTCAATGAAAATTATGAAAAAATGGAAGATAACGAGGAAAAATGTAAAATTATCGAAGATGTATCTAATAAATTACAACTGTCTATAAAATCTTTTAAAGCTTCTTATCATGAATTAATGTCTGAACAATTTTTATTAGCAACTAATGAATTAATAAGTTTAGATTTAAGATACACATTACGAAGCATGAAACAAGAGTTTGCTTTTTTGGATTATCAATTGCATGTGGAAGATAGTGATAAAATAAAATTATTAAATATTGTATGTAAAAATATTGAATTTTATATTAATCAATGGGACGATATCAAACATTTTAATAGTGTATCGTTTTCTCCACAAAAATTTTATCTTGCCGAAAAAGGAATAGGATAGTTACCTATTCTAAATAATTATTTAAATTATATTTGGAGGAAATTATGGAAAATAATGAAGAAAAAAAACAAATTCAATTAAATGAAAATGATTTAATTATTAATCGACGTTTAAGCAAACTATTCTCATTAATTAATAAATATGAAGAATTGTCCAAAAAAGGAACATGGCTTTATAAATTGCTTTTAGGTGTTCTTTTGATAGCTACGGTGATAATAATTTACGCATTGTTTACTACAAATGTTATAGCAAGTGTAATCAGTAATATAAATAATCAAGAAAATGTATCAATTGTTGAAATTGCATTAGCTTTTTTCTTACCTTTATTGAATATTATTGCAACGGGTTTATTTTATTTTGAAACAAATTATTGTACTTCAAAAGTAGATACAAATAATAAAATTATAGATTTATCAAATACAGCGTATGAATTAGGCTACAATTTATATTTAAATGGTAAATTGACAAAAGAAAATAAAGAACTTTTTGAAAATAAATTATTAAACATTGAAGATTAATAATGACTGTTACTTATTTGTTTAATATAATGATTTATTATAGGAGTAACTATTTAGCTAGTGGGTTAGATTTTTCATAGATGCAAAATTTAAAAAAAGGTAGAATAATAAGATATATTTGTAAAAAAGTATTTAATTTTTTAAGAACAAACATTTAAGAGTGTTATGAAATTAATTCAATATCATAATACTCTTTTTTAATTATTTGTACTTCTAAAATCTAATATAAATTTCTTTTATTAAGTTTTGATTAAATTATTATCAGACATAGAGGATGTAATCTTGAATTGATGGCGTTTATTTCTAAAATATTGTTATCTTTATTCTATATAAGAAATAGATTATGCATTATAATATTATTATAATAAAAAGGATTGTTAGATAAATTTTTTTAGATAAGTATTAAATTAAAATATATTATCAATATAGTTGTTACGTGAGTAGTAAGGAAAGGAAGATGAAAATGAACAAAAAGTATCAAATTTTTATAAGTTCAACATATAAAGATTTAATAGAGGAAAGAGAAAGGGTAATAAAAACTATTTTAAAAATGTATAATTTTCCAATTGGAATGGAGATGTTTCATGCAGATGATGACAAGCAATGGGCTCAAATAAAAAATACTATAGATCATTCTGATTATTATATTTTAATTTTAGGAAGATGTTGTGGCACACTTATTGATGATGAAAATATTAGTTATACAGAAAAGGAGTATAATTATGCTTTAAAAAAAGAAATACCAATATTAAGATTCGTTATATCTGATAAAGCAAAAAAAGAGGATTATGTAGAAACTATAAAACAACAGCGAGCATATAGAAAATTCTATAATAAGGTTTTAAAGTATCCATGTGATTTTTGGACAAATTCAGATGAACTAGCTATGTTGGTGGCAACGGCATTAAGTGAAAAAATTAAGAACGGTAATAGATTAGGTTGGATAAGAGGTAATAGTTTAATTAACCTATATGATCATAATGATATTAGACTTCATATGATATATGATGTATATTATTGTGGAGGTTTTAAGCAAGATAAACCGAATATTATTAATTCAAGATTGGAGTTGAAAAATAACGGTGAGGCTTTTTTTTATAATAATTTAAAAAATGATGAATTTACTTGTGAGTATTCATACGCAGGAAGATATTTCTTTGATCAAAATTTGATATATGTTTATTTGAAAAATTTGGATTCAAATGAACATGCTACAATGATATTAATGAAATCAGCAAGTAATTTTCAAAGATTAATTGGAATGTTTTTGGCCTTATCTCCTAATTTGATTCCTGTTTGTGTTAAAATATCCTGTTTTAATAATATTGACAAAAAGGATATTAACTTAAAATTATTAACAGATATGCTTATGAGTGAAAATGAAAACTGGAATAATCAAATATTTACCATTGAAGAAAAGACACAATATTTATTTTTTTCTGATAATATTTATAAGTAATATATTTCAATACAATAAATGTTTTTAAGAGAATTTTAGAGTTTTAATGTTATATAAAGAATACATAACTGATTATAATTATTGAAATTCATGGATTTTGTTGCAGTATCTAGAATATTTAATGATATAGGATGAATTACTTTGCTACTATATTAATTATTAATTTCAATGACATATGTAATCAAATATTATTGACTTTTTTAAATGAAATTATAGCTAAGCATTGTATGTAAAAATTGTAATGTAAGGATTTCTTTTACTTTGATAGAAATGACGGAGATATATTAGTTGATACAATATCTGATAGAATTACAGCTAATTTTGTATTTAATTTACATTATAAAAATTCAAATAAGGTAACTTAGGAAAATGAAGTTTGAAAATAATATTGATATCGTATTTCTTATGTCACTTACTTTAGAAGTAACTATATTTTGTACATTAATCACATATATATTAAAAGGAATATTTTTCTTATTAATATTCCTTTTAATAATATAGTGTAATGTGCTAAAACAAAGAAATTTTAAAAATTGAATGAATTTAGTATTTTGGAGTAATATAATTAATTAAAAAAGCCATTATTAATTTGTCCTTCAATATCTTTATGTGAAAATAATTCTTTCTTTTCAAAAGTATCTAAGTTCATAGACTCTAAAACAGATTGACCTTTAGATAATTTAATTACATAAATTATTTCATTTTCCTTCATATTTATTCCTATAAAATAATATGAATTATCTAATTGTTTTATATGGCTCTCTTTTTTAGATTTTCTGTTAATTTTATACACTTTTATTTTCCCGTCTATATATTCTGATTTATAATAAATATTTTTTTTATTTGCAGCTAAAGAAGTGATAGAACCACTAATTGATAAATTAATTATTTTTTTTAATTTGCATGTTTTAATATTGTACTCATACATGGTATAAGGAATATTATAATTTGAAATTTTACCATTGTTATAATCATCTCTTATTTGCCATTCCTTTTGTTCATTATAACCAATAATTATAATTTTTCCTTCATTCTTTAAATATGTTTGAGCTCTTATAGTAAAATCATTTGGGCTTAATTTATTAATATTATGAGTTTTTAAATTATATTTCCACATGCCTAAACTTGAATTATTAATAACTGCAAATAATAATAAGTTATCTTTGTTTATTTTATATATAGAATTTATACAAAAGACATCAGTAGTTAATTGAGTTGATTTTTTTGATTTTAAATTATATTCAAATAGTTCGTCATTTCCATTAATTCTATATGTGTAATAAACTACATTTCTAATATCATCATAATATGTTAGCGGATATTGTGTATTAAATGGTAATTGTGAAATTAGTTTTTCTTTTTTGAGTTTCAAATCATATTGATAAGTATTCATTTCTAAAACTTGATCTTCATTTGTAGTATGTGTAAGGGTAAAAGAAATATAGTGATTAATTTCTTTTTTTTGTTGATTCTGATTAGTACACGCGCAAAAAATACATAGACATAAAATAGTTATTAATATTTTAATTATGTTGGATTGTCGCATTTCCGATACTCAAGCTAGAATTATAAGTATATCCCCAATAAGATACACCGTTTTTCCAAATATCAACGATTGCATTTGGCATTGAACCAATGTCACGTTTTTTCATAACGTGTGTTTCTATAGAACCGTTTGTTCTAGGCAAAGCAACAATAACATCACTGTTATATGCACAAGGATCATAGTCTTTTTGTAAAGCAATATCACCTGTTACCAAATAATTATCATGAGTTCCTTTTTGATCTGAGAAGGTTGTTGCTCGACCTTTACCATAGTATTTATAGTCACCATAATGTTTAATTCCTTTATAAAGACGATTAGGATAGCTACCCCATTTAGCAATTAGTGTATAACTAGGATCACTGGCACCTCTTGTAATATTCTTGTCTTGATAGCTAACATTGTTTGTTACATTTTCTTTTGAATCTTTTAGAATATAAATTTTTGAAACTAAGCCATCAGATCCATATTTTACATACATTCCTTTACAAGGATCGGGATAATTTGCAACAATGACTTTCGAATCATCTATACTTAGATTAGAACTCCCAACTTCTTTAAAAGTATCCTTATTAAATTCATTATTCTTTTTTTCAGTTTCATTAAGAATGGTATAATTTTTTTCATCAGTATATTTGATTAGAGTATTTGGGCTCATTGAATTTGGAATACT
>UMJG01000892.1_pt1 | contig 16559 bp, 10 predicted proteins | sample 1965981 | NCBI WGS metagenome assembly UMJG01 (sample SAMEA4836144, study PRJEB28245) | human gut metagenome | biome: gut microbiome; material: fecal sample | place: Denmark | collected 2008 | reverse complement strand
AAACCCGCCGTCACCTTACGAAGCGGCAAAGAAACCTTGCAACTGGAAATCCGCCAGCGGAACGACTCCGTTTGCACCATCGCTGTCAATAAAGGAAAGGCACAGGTCTACCGGCTGTGGGACAGCACAAGAAACATCCTTTCTTACCTGCCGGCTGACGACACGCCGCCGCAACCATGCAGTTACCGGGAAGACAGCGTCACATTGTGCGGTTATCTGCCCAGTATGGAGCATGCCACTTTTACCTGTTCCATGCCCCAACTCACCGAATATCCCAAATTCCAGACACAAACCGACTCACTCGGACGTTTCCGGTTGCGCTTTCCAGCCTTTGGACCGGCACAAGCCCTTTGCCGTATCGCGGGACACACGTTCACGCTACTGCTCAATCCGGAACAAGACTATTACCTGTACATGGACGGCCGTTCCCCTATACTGATGGGGGAAGATGCACGGACGAGCAACGAACTGTTGGCTGTCGGAATGAATTTAGACGTATTCTCTCCGACCGAAAGGGACATCCACTCGGTAGACAACCGTACCTGCCTTGACGAGGTACGGCACGAACTGGCACGCCGTGAACGGCAATTAGACAGCCTCATCGGCAAACACCCCAACCTGTCCCGGCGTTACCGCACACTGAAAGAAGAAGAAATCCGTTACAGCGCCCTCCACCGTCTCGCCTACCAACGCTACAACCTTTCGGATTTCGGCGAAAAGCGTCTCTCCCCGGAAATCGTACGAGCCATTGATTCCTTATGCCATGCCATACCACCCGTATCCTACACCATCTTCCCCGACTACCACGGCTTCCTGCAACAATCCGTTTACTATCAGTACCAACAGTTTCTCGTCCGTTTTGCCGTCATGATAGACTTGGAGAAGTTACAGCAAGTGTTGCCCTGGCAAGAAGACTTGCACCTCCCCGACACGCTTTTGCGACTCATAGACCGGACGGTGGACATGGGACGAAAGTTCTCCCGCGACAATCCGGCTGACAGCATGGCCATGCAGGCATATAATGAAAACCACTTCAAGATTGCGAGAGAAATACACCAGTTTCCGGAATTCCGGGAACGAGTGCCCCAAATCATCGGAAACGCGAATTTGTTAAGATACCAGGAACTCCTTGAGTCTTCCACATGGACCCGTTTCCAGAAAGATCTGGCCGAAACCTTGTTGGCATGGGAAGCATTGGAACGTGACCATACCCCCTTTCCGGAACCGTTGATGCGCGAAACCATGGCGCATATCCAAACTCCCGTGTTGCGCGAGGCCGTCGCCCGTCGGCAAGACTTCTACACCCGCCAACTGCAAACGCCCTTCGACTACCAAGGTTCGCTGAAAAGCAACGACATCGTGGCCGGACTGACCGACGGGAACGAAATCCTGCAACGCATCCTCGCCCCCTATCGCGGCAAGGTGGTTTATGCCGACATCTGGGGCGGATGGTGCGGCCCGTGCAAGGGGCACATGCGTGACTTCGTCCCGGCCATCAAAGAAGCCATGAAAGGGCGCGACGTCGTATTCCTTTATTTGGCCAACCGTACACCGGACGACGCATGGCGGCAAATCATCAAGGAATACGGCTCAGTAGGGGCGCAAACCGTACACTACAACCTGCCCGGCACACAACAGGAAGCCGTAGAAAACATACTCTTGAACGGTGGTTATCCCTCTTACGCCATCTTCGACAAGGCGGGGCGGCTCGTCACCAAGAATGCTCCTCGTCCCAACGAAAAAGACAAACTGATACAAGCATTAAAAGAGCAACTCTCCCAAAAAGAATAAACCCAATACAATTAACCACTAAAAATAAGAAAAATGAAAAAGAGGAATTTTCAAACAGTTTTCATGTTGCTGCTCATCCTATTATGTGGAACAAACATAGCATGTGGCAATCAAAAGACATCGCAGGACACTCCTGAAGAGAAAACAGACGAATATGGACAACTACTCATCCAAATAATGGAATACAGTGGAAGTATGGATAAGTTTAATGATTACCAATTGGCTTTCATTCCAATGGCTCAAGAGAAAATACAAGAATCGGACAAATCAGAGTTCAAAAAAATGAGCGAGGAAGAAAAAGAGCAAGCAGCCCGGGAAATGACGCAGAAGTACTTTAAAGGCGCATTCAAAAAAGACCTCGCTGATTTACTCTCACCCTATTTCCGAAAAGAAGTGTCATTGGAACAGTTGAAAGATTATGCCGCAAGGCTGAAAGACGAAAAGGTACGCATAGCCATGCAACATGTATTGACAGCTTCATCTTCATCCGTTATAGAAGAAAGTATAAGCCAAGGGATGGAAGTCATCTTAACCGGAGAAAAACCGGAAACCGTATCCCCCAAAGCATGTACTGATACTTACAGGAAATGGTTTGAAGAATATTATACGATTTCGGACGCACAAGCCACCATAGACAATGTCCTCTCCCAACTGAACAACATGATTCCGCAGAACGGGGACAGTCCGGAAATACCGAATGCCGACCTCATAGAAAAGATGATCGACTACGTCAAAGAGAATATGAAGACCTGCATGTTGAACGCTTATACAGACCACGTAAGCGAGGACGACCTGCGTACACTGTGCGAAATGCAGAAACAGCCCTCTGCCCAAGCAGCCTTAAAAGCCAGTCAAAATATGGCCCACAACATCATGTCGGTAGGGATGGAAATCATAGCCAAATACAATACATGGTTAGATTCACAGCTATAGACCGGCATCACATGGACTAACCCGCCTCACCGCCTCGCGGGCACGCTCCAGAATGGCGAAAAGCTCGTCCACCGTTTCGGCACGCAACATGGCGATACGCGTCTCACGGAAATTGGGGATTCCCTTGAACACGGGCGAAGCGGCCAGATGGCGGCGGCTGTGCAGGATGCCCCGGTATTCGTCGATGCGGCGCACGCTAGTGAGCACCTGCTCCTTGAGCACGTCTATTTTCCAATCCGCACTCATCACCGGATAGCCGCTCTTCACGGCTTCGTGCGCGGCCGACGCGCTTCCCGGGTTCAAGACATCCGTGATTTCCTTGAAAATCCACGGGCGGCCGAAAGTGGCACGCCCCACCATGACGGCATCCACCCCGTAACGGTCGAAACACTCACGGGCGCGTTCGGGCGAGGTTATGTCGCCGTTCCCGATGATGGGAATCGTCATGCGCGGGTTGTTTTTCACCTCCCCGATGAGCGTCCAGTCCGCCTCGCCGGTGTACATCTGCGCCCGGGTACGGCCGTGTATGGTCAAAGCCCGGATGCCGCAATCTTGAAGGCGTTCGGCCAAATCCACAATCACCTTACTGCTTTCGTCCCATCCCAGACGGGTTTTCACCGTGACGGGAATGTCCACGGCATCCACCACGGCCTGCGTGATTTCCAACATCTTGGGAATGTTCTGCAACATGCCGGCCCCGGCTCCCTTACCCGCCACGCGCTTCACGGGGCAACCGAAATTCAAGTCGAGCACGTCGGGACGGGCACGTTCCACCACGATACGGGCCGCATCGGCCACCGGGCCCGGTTCCTTGCCGTAAATCTGGATGGCCACGGGACGCTCGTCGTCGCACACCGCCAGTTTCTCCAAACTACGGTTCACCATGCGCACCAAGGCATCTGCCGCCACAAACTCGGAATATACCATCGCCGCGCCAAAACGCTTGCATAAGAGACGGAAACCGATGTCCGTCACATCTTCCATCGGGGCCAGAAACACGGGATAAGGCCCGAACTCCACATTTCCTATTTTCATGGGTGCAAAGGTAGTGAAAGGCGAGAGCAGAGGCAAATGAAAACGGAGTTTTCTTATTTGGCTTTGCCGAACCGAATCCGACCTTCGCGGGAAGCAAAGGTCGGCAACCTTTTTAAGGAAACGGCAAAGAAAGCCCAAAGAGAGCGTAAAAAAGCAAAAAACACTACCGAGTCTCCGGTATATCGGGAAAAGGGCGTATCTTTGCAAACAAAACCCCACACCATGACGAGAAAAGATTTTGAAATCATGGCACCGGTAGGCTCGTGCGAATCATTGGCCGCAGCCATCAAAGCCGGAGCCGACTCCATATACTTCGGCATCGAAAACCTGAACATGCGGGCGCATTCGGCCAGTACGTTCACCATCGACGACCTGAAGGAAATGGCACAAACTTGTGCCGCACATGGCATCAAGAGCTATCTGACGGTAAACACCATCATCTATGGCGAGGACCTTCCGCTGATGCGTACCATCATAGATGCGGCCAAGGAAGCCGGCATCTCCGCTGTCATTGCTTCGGACGTAGCCGCCATGATGTACTGCCGGCAGATAGGGCAGGAGGTACACCTGTCCACCCAGTTGAACATCAGCAATATCGAAGCCTTAAAATTCTATGCCCAATTTGCCGATGTCGTGGTGTTGGCCCGCGAACTGAATATGACGCAGGTCGCCGACATACACCGGCAAATAGAGGAACAACGCATTTGCGGTCCGGGCGGAGAGCTGATACGCATCGAGATGTTCTGTCACGGCGCACTCTGCATGGCCATCAGCGGGAAATGTTACCTCAGTCTGGACAACACGGGCCGGTCAGCCAACCGCGGAGCCTGCATGCAAATCTGCCGCCGGGGCTACATCGTGAAAGACCGCGAAACGGGTACGGAACTGGAAATCGACAACAAATACATCATGAGCCCGAAGGACTTGAAGACCGTACGTTTCATCGACCGGATGATGGAAGCAGGCGTACGCGTGTTCAAAATAGAGGGACGTGCTCGGGGGCCGGAATACGTGGCCACTGTCGTGGGCTGCTATCAGGAAGCCATACAAAGCGTGTTGGACGGGACGTTCACCGAAGAGAAAAAAGACGGATGGGACGAGCGGTTGGCCCGTGTATTCAACCGTGGTTTCTGGGACGGGTATTACCAAGGGCAGACTTTAGGTGAATGGACGACGAACTACGGCTCGGCCGCCACGGAAAAAAAGGTCTACGTGGGCAAAGCCATCAAATACTTTTCCAAACTTGGCGTGGGAGAGTTCCAAATCGAAGCGGCGGACATGAGCGTGGGCGACCGCCTGCTCGTCACCGGCCCCACGACAGGGGCGTTGTTTATGGATTTGGAAGAAGTGCGTTACGACCTGAAACCGGTGGAAACCGTAGGGAAAGGCATGCGCGTGTCGTTCAAAGTGCCGGAGAAAATAAGGCCGAACGACAAGCTATACAAACTGGTGAAAAGCGTGAAAGAAGCATGACGCGCCGCAATATAGGGGCAAAGCATACGCCCATGACAAATAATCAGGCTTTTTTTTGGGAAGGAAGCCTGATTTTTTTATCTTTGCACGGAGAATATCACACATTTTAAAATTTAATGAGTCTGTTGAATTTCACTCACCTTTTAGCGCAAACCGTCACGGAATTATCCGAAGACTCGTCCCTGAAAGGTTTGTTTCATGAACATCAAGACGGAGACCCCCTCCCTTCGGGAAAAGTCCTGCACGAAATTATCGAATTGTGCCGTGCCATCCTTTTCCCGGGATTTTACGGGAAATCCACGGTCAACCATCATACCATCACTTATCATATCGGAGTCAACATCGAGCGGATGTACAACCTGCTGACCGAACAGATACATGCCGGACTGTGCTTCGATGCCAAGGAAACAGGCGACTGTGCATGCGACACCAAACGCGAAAAGGCCATCGACCTGGCCGGACAGTTCATCAGCCGCCTGCCGGCTTTGCGCGAAGTGTTGGCCACCGATGTGGAAGCGGCCTACAACGGCGACCCGGCAGCCGAATCTTACGGCGAAATCATCAGTTGCTACCCTATCATCAAGGCGTTGAGCAATTACCGCATCGCCCATGAACTGCTTTTGTTGGGCGTGCCCTTGATTCCGCGTATCATCACGGAAATGGCACATTCCGAGACAGGCATCGACATCCATCCCGCCGCCCGAATCGGCCACCATTTCACAATCGACCACGGCACGGGTGTCGTGATAGGGGCGACTTGCATCATCGGCAACCACGTGAAGCTCTATCAGGGAGTCACGCTCGGAGCCAAAAGCTTCCCGCTCGATGACGACGGACACCCCATCAAAGGTATTCCGCGCCACCCGATTTTGGAAGATGACGTGATTGTCTACTCCAACGCCACCATTCTGGGGCGCATCACGGTGGGCCGGGGCGCGACAGTAGGCGGTAATATCTGGGTGACGGAGGACGTGCCCGCCGGCGCCCGACTCGTACAAAAGAAATATAAATAAACCAATAGCAAACAAGCATCCATCGAAAATCGCGAGTAAGCGAGCGCAGACCGAGCTTGCTCGAGTCTGCCGAGCATGAGCGATTTATCCAACAAAACTTACACAATGGAAACTGAATTTGAACTCATCGCCAAAACCTTCCAGGGATTAGAGAATGTTTTGGCCAAAGAGCTGACCGGCTTAGGAGCAAACAACATCCAGACCGGACGCCGGATGGTGTCTTTCACCGGTGACAAGGAACTCATGTACCGCGCCAACTTCGCCCTGCGCACGGCCATCCGCATCCTTAAACCTATCAAACATTTCAAGGCGGAATCCGCCGACCAGGTTTATGATGCCGTCAAGGCCATCGACTGGAACCAGTATCTGAACAATGAAACCAGTTTTGCCGTAGACTCCGTGGTCTTCTCACAAGAGTTCCGCCACAGCAAGTTCGTAGCCTATAAGGTAAAGGATGCTATCGTGGACTACTTCCGTGAAAAAACCGGTTCGCGCCCCAACATCAGCGTGACAAACCCGGACTTGCGCCTGAACATACACATCGCAGAAAACGACTGCACGCTGTCATTGGACAGTTCCGGTGAATCATTGCACCGGCGCGGCTACAGGCAGGAAGCCGTGGAAGCCCCGTTGAACGAGGTATTGGCCGCCGGCATGATCCTGATGACGGGTTGGGACGGCGAATGCGACCTGATAGACCCGATGTGCGGTTCGGGAACAATAACCATCGAAGCGGCACTCATCGCCCGCGGCATCGCACCGGGCGTGTTCCGCAAAGAGTATGCTTTCGAGAAATGGCCGGACTTCGACAAAGAGATGTTCGACCGGATTTACAACGACGAGTCGCAAGAACGTGAATTCACACATAAGATTTACGGTTACGACATCAACCGCAACGCCGTAGACATCGCCACACGGAATGTCAAAGCTGCCGGACTGAGCAAAGAGATCGAAATAGCCCAACAAGATTTCCACAAGTTTACGCAACCGGCCGAGAAAAGTATCATCATCACCAACCCGCCGTATGGCGAACGCATCTCCACACCCGACTTACTGGGATTGTACCGGACCATAGGCGAACGGCTGAAACACCAGTTCCTGGACAACGATGCCTGGGTCCTGAGCTACCGCGAAGAATGCTTTGACGAAATAGGGCTGAAACCGTCCATCAAAATACCTTTGTACAACGGTTCGTTGGAATGCGAGTTCCGCAAATACCAAATATTCAGTGGAAAATACAAGGAATTACGCGCCGAAGGCAAGGAAATCAAGACCGATGAGGAGCGTCGGCAAATGGCAGAAAAACGACGTTTCAAAATGCACCGCGAATTTAAAAGGGCCATTGATGACGACGAAGAAGACTTCCCCCCCAGAAGAAGGGATTATGACGACCGCGACAGTCGGTCACGCGGAAACCGTCCTTTCGACCGCCGTCCGCGAGAAGAACGCGAGGACAGAGGAGCGTCATACCAAAAACGTCCGTTTAAACGCGAAGGAAAAACTTTCGAACGCAAAGAACGCTCGTTCGACCGCAAGAACAAGTCGTTCGACCGCGACCGGAAACCATTCGGGAAAAACCGTAACTTCGACCGCTATGATGAAGAAGATTAATCTTTTCATAGTGATTTCATTACTGTCAATCCTCGCCATGGCACAAGGAAAAAAGAGTTTCACGTTGGATGATTTGCTTCCGGGAGGAAGTACATACCATCAATTACAGCCCCAAAACCTGTACACGGCTTGGTGGGGCGACCGGTTGGTGGATACGGACTTGGACGGCTGCCATGAGATAAACCCCAAGGACGGAAGCAAGAAGGTGCTGTTCACCTTATCGCAACTGAACCAATGGCTAGGAGCCGGGGAAGACTCATCGGTCGTGCATAGCTGCTACAATGTGGAGTTCCCCGATGGCGGACAACCATGGGTAGCCACCGTCGTTTCCGGAAAAGGAAAAAACGGGGGTAAACCGACCTCCATATACACTGTAGTAGACTTCAAATCGGGAAAGAAGGTATGGGAACAGGAATATCCGGCGGATGCCACGGCATTGGACCGCTCCCCGTCTTCCAATAGCCTGGCTTTCGTACGGCAACACAACCTATATGTCACGACGAAAGAGGGACAAACGATGGCCGTGTCTTCCGACGGCAGCAACGACTTGGTGTATGGTGAAGCCGTACATCGTAACGAGTTCGGCATCACCAAAGGAACATTCTGGAGCCCGGACGGGAAACAGCTCGCTTTCTATCGGATGGACCAAAGCATGGTGCCCGACTATCCGCAAGTGGATATCACGACACGCATAGCCACCACTTATCCCTGCAAATATCCGATGGCAGGAGAAAAGATGCACAAAGTGACGGTGGGCATCTTTTCTCCTGCCACAGGCCAGACAGTATGGCTGCAAGCCGGAGACCCCACCGACCGTTATTTCACGAACATTTCTTGGAGTCCGGACAACCGGAAAATATACATGATCGAACTGAACCGCGACCAAAACCACGCGGAATTGGTTTGTTACGATGCAGCTACGGGTAAAAAGGAAGGCGTGATATACGAAGAGGAGCATCCCAAATACGTGGAACCGATGCACGGCCTACAGTTCCTGCCGTGGGACAGTTCCAAGTTTATTTATCAAAGTCAACGGGACGGTTACAACCATCTCTATTTGTTCGACCTGTCCAAGCCACAGGCTTCACAACGACATAAGACATTCCAAGGCGGCTCATGCGAAGAACATGTCAAGGTCACCCCGTTGACCTCCGGCGAATGGGTGGTGAAAGAAGTCTTGGGTTTTGACCAGAAAGAAAAAAGCCTGCTTTTTTGCAGCAACGAAATCCATCCGTTGCAGTCCAATATATATAAGGTACGCGTAAAGGATGGCAAACGTACCCTTCTGGACAACGGTGAGGGTGTACACTACGGTAGCGTGAATGCAAACGGCACTTACGTAGAAGACCGTTACTCTTCCCCTACCGTGGCGCGCGGCATCAGCCTGACAGACACCCGGAACGGGAAAGAGCGTAACTTGCTGACTGCCGAAAACCCATGGAAAGACTATAACGTGCCGGAAATTACATGCGGGAGCATCAAGGCCGCCGACGACACCACCGACCTCTACTATCGGATGGTGAAACCCGTGGATTTCGACCCGGATAAGAAATATCCTACCGTAATCTACGTGTACGGCGGGCCGCACGCCCACAACGTGGAGGCGAGCCGGAATTATATGGCACGCGGTTGGGAAATCTACATGGCACAGAAAGGCTACCTGCTCTTCATCCTCGACAACCGAGGCTCGGAACATCGGGGGTTGGCCTTCGAGAACGCTACCTTCCAGCATCTGGGCGTAGAAGAAATGAAAGACCAGATGGAAGGCGTAAAGTTCCTGAAATCACTGCCTTACGTCGACGCCGACCGGATGGGTGTGCACGGTTGGTCGTTCGGTGGTTTCATGACCACCAACCTCATGCTCACTTATCCCGACGTATTCAAAGTAGGTGTGGCCGGAGGACCTGTCATCGATTGGCAATACTACGAAGTGATGTACGGCGAGCGTTATATGGACCGTCCGCAGGACAATCCCGAAGGCTACAAAGGCAGTAACCTGAAACTCAAGGCCGGTAACCTAAAAGGCAAACTCCAAGTCATCATCGGTTACAACGACCCGGTATGCGTCCCGCAACACTCCCTGTCGTTCCTGCGTGCCTGTATCGACGCAGGCACCCAACCGGATTTCTTCACTTATCCGGGCGACGAACATAACATGATGGGAAAGGACCGCATACACCTGCACGAACGCATCACGCAATATTTTGAAGACTATTTGAAATAAAAACAATCGGATATGAAGATATTACTGTTAGGCAGCGGAGGGCGCGAACACGCTCTGGCCTGGAAAATCGCCCAAAGCAAGAAAGTGGACCAACTGTACGTCGCACCCGGAAATGCGGGTACGGGCAGTGTGGGGGAAAACGTACCGCTCAAAGCCGATGATTTTGAAGGCATCAGGCAATTTGTCCTCAGCAAAGGCGTGGACATGGTAGTAGTCGGTCCGGAAGATCCCTTGGTCAAAGGTGTATATGATTTCTTCAAGAACGACGGCCAACTGAAAGACATCCCGGTCATCGGGCCGTCCAAACAAGGTGCCGTACTGGAGGGCAGCAAAGATTTTGCCAAGGCATTCATGCAACGCCACGGCATACCGACAGCCGCCTACCGCACGTTCACGGGGGAGACGTTGGAAGAAGGCCTGAAATTCTTGGAAAACCTGAAAGCCCCTTACGTACTGAAAGCCGACGGACTTTGTGCAGGGAAAGGCGTACTCATCCTGCCCACACTGGAAGAAGCCCGCAAAGAACTGAAAGAAATGTTGGGCGGCATGTTCGGCACAGCCTCTTCATCGGTTGTCATAGAGGAATTCCTTAGCGGAATCGAATGTTCCGTATTCGTACTGACTGACGGGCGGAACTACAAAATCCTGCCGGAAGCCAAGGATTACAAACGAATCGGAGAACATGACACCGGCCTGAACACCGGAGGCATGGGAAGCGTATCTCCCGTCCCGTTCGCTACCTCGGAATGGATGCAGAAAGTCGAAGACCGCATCATCCGCCCCACGGTAGAGGGATTGGCCGAAGAAGGAATCGACTACAAAGGATTTATCTTCTTCGGACTGATTAACGTGGAAGGCGAACCGATGGTCATCGAATACAACGTACGCATGGGCGACCCGGAAACAGAAAGTGTCATGCTCCGTGTGAAGAGCGACCTGGTGGACCTTCTGGAAGGCGTGGCACAAGGCGACCTCGACCGACGGACACTGGAAATCGACGAACGCAGTGCCGTATGTGTCATGTTGGTATCCGGCGGGTATCCCGAAGCCTACGAAAAAGGATTCCCCATCACGGGTATCGAAGACGTACAGGACAGCATCGTCTTCCATGCCGGCACGGCTTTGAAGGACGGACAGGTGGTTACAGCCGGTGGGCGGGTCATCGCCGTCAGCTCTTACGGACAGGATAAGGAAGAAGCCTTGAAGCAATCTTTCAGCCAGGCACAGAAAATCCGGTTCGAGAAGAAGTATTTCCGCTCCGACATCGGTCAAGACCTATAACGAAATGAGGAGTAACAGGTTCCAGAACAAGGTAGCTACGAGCAATTTCACACTGCCCGTAGCCGCTTTTCTCACCACACTGCTGTGGTGTGCGGAAGGAATCTATACGTTCGACCGCCTGTTGGGATGGGGCGTTTGCGGCCTGACAGCCTACTTCTGGGTGGAAACCAACAACGCCCATTCACTCATCCGTATCCGCAGCCGGCTGACACCGTCCATTTACCTGTGGATGACGGGGTGTATATTCTGCCTGCATCCCCTGCAAGACGGCTTAATCGTTTCTTGCCTCGTGTTGGCATCCTATTACCTGCTGTTCAAATCCTATCAGCAAACGGAAGCCGTAAGCCCGATTTTCCATTCATTTCTCTGTCTCGGCATAGGCAGCTTGTTTTTCCCGCAACTGCTTTTCTTCGCCCCGTTCTATCTTTGGTACACCGCCGTCTACCTCCGTTCGCTGACGTGGCGTACGTTTTGGGCGGCCATGACGGGTTTGATTCTCCCTTACTGGTTCATGGCCGGATACTTCCTTTATACGGAAGACTTCGGCCGGTTCACCGGACATTTCCGGGAACTTATCCTTTTCCAACCGATATATTATGAGAACTATCGGAATTTCGACTTTTTACAAATCAGCACCATAGGACTGGTCATAGCTTTCACCATCATTGCCGCCCTGCATGGCATACGCACTAGCTTTAACGACAAGATACGCACGAGAATGTTTCTATATCTCATCCTCACACAAGAACTTCTTATCGTACTGCTCATGGCCTTGCAACCGGTACATTTCCAAGTTCTTTTGGGGCTATTAGTCATGAACTCCGCTCCCATCCTGTCCCACTACTTTGCCTTGACAAGCAAAAGGTTTACCGATGCGGTATTCATCTTGTTCCTATTCATGTTTGCAGCTTTATCTTTCCTGAATATATGGACGCAATGGTTGACTTTCTGATACAATACGGCTATTGGGGCATGTTTCTGGCGGCATTTCTGGCAGCCAGCGTATTCCCGTTCAGTTCCGAAGCTGTCATGGTCGGCCTGCAACTGGCCGGACTTGATCCGCTCTTACTGCTTGTATGGGGCACCATAGGAAACGTAGGCGGCAGCATGTTCAATTACAGCATCGGACGTCTCGGCCGTATGGAATGGGTAGAAAAATACCTTCGTGTGAAACGGGAAAGCGTGGAGAAAGCACAGCATTGGATGGAACGGAAAGGCGCATGGGTGGGCGGCATCTTGTGTGTGGTTCCCGTCATCGGCGATGCCATTTCCGTGGCATTGGGTTTCATGCGTGCCAACTGGCTGATATGCCTGATTTCCATTACGATTGGAAAACTGGTACGTTACGCTATTTTAGTTTATACCGTCACTTTATTTTAATGCAAATGAGATTACGTCCCTTCCTGTTTTACCTCGTGGCATGTCTTTGCTTTTTCACCGGATGCAAACCGTCCGGCCGTACAGACAACAAAGGCACGCAGCGACCGGTTATTACCGTATCTATCGAACCGTTGCGTTACATTACAGAACGCATTGCAGGCGACGGATTCCACGTGGAAACATTCGTACCGAAAGGCAGCAGCCCCGAGACTTACGAGCCGACTCCCGAACAGATGATGAAACTCAGGCAAAGTCTGGTCTATTTCACAATCGGCGATTTAGGCTTTGAACGTACTTGGACAGACCGGTTCCGGCAAACGTCACCCGAAGTCCCGTTCGTCCGGACTTCGGAAGGCATCAAGCTCATAGAGGGGCATCATCACGGCACGCCCGACAAACCGGAAAACGAAACCGACCCGCACGTATGGACTTCGCCGGCTCGCATGAAGGCCATTGCACAAAACATCTGTGCCGCGCTCTGCAAACTTGATACCGCACACGCCCGGCAATTCCGCCGGAACCTGCAACAGACACTGGCCGACCTGCAAGCCACGGAAGACAGCATACACACGCTCGTAGACAGCCTGCACCCCAAAGCATTCCTTATATACCACCCCACGCTCACCTATTTTGCACAGGACTACGGACTCACGCAAATCGCCATAGAAACCGACGGTAAGGAACCGTCCCCGGCACAACTCGTCCGGCTCATCCGGCTTTGCAAAGAAAAACAAGTCCGCACCATTTTCGTCCAACAGGAATTCGACCGGAGAAACGCGGAACTCATAGCCAAAGAAACCGGCACGCACCTCGTAGACATCAACCCGCTCTCTTACGAGTGGAAAGAAGAAATGCTGAAAATAGCCCATACACTGCACGCACAATGAAAATAACCCCACTTATACAATTAAACCGGATTCAGGTAGGATATGACGGCAAACAAGTCTTACGGGACATCGACCTGACGGTATACACCCATGACTTTTTGGGTGTCATCGGCCCGAACGGCGGTGGAAAGACCACTTTAATCAAAACGATTCTCGGATTGAAAAAACCGATGTCCGGAACAGTCACCTTCTTCCGTGAAGGCCGCCCCGTCCCCTCCATCCGCATGGGTTATCTGCCCCAATACAACAAAATAGACAAGAACTTCCCCATCTCGGTCTACGAGGTCGTGCTGTCGGGACTGCGGAAAAGCTTCTGGAAGCGTTATTCCAAGGCACAGCACCAAGCCACGCGGGACATGCTCTGCCGCATGGGGTTGGACACATTGGCCGACCGCCCAATAGGCCGTCTCAGCGGCGGCCAGTTGCAACGCGCCCTGCTCGGCCGTGCCATCATCGCGCAGCCGGACGTGGTCATATTGGACGAACCGAATACCTATATAGACAAGCGGTTCGAAACACAACTCTACCAACAATTAGAAGAAATCAACCGCGAAAGCGCCATCATACTTGTCAGTCACGACTTAGGCTCCGTATTGCAAAACGTGAAGAGTATCGCCTGCGTAAACGAGACCCTCGACTACCATCCGGATACGGAACTGCCGGAAGGCTGGCTCGAAGACAAGTTCAACTGCCCCATAGATTTGGTAGGGCACGGCAATTACCCCCACCGCGTACTAAAATGTCACAAACATAGTTAAAACGGCCGACAAACCTTTTAAAAATCAGGAAAGAGCCGTACAGAAAGGAAAAAGTTACTAATTTTGCAACTTGACCGATAAAAACAAAATCAAATAACAGCAAAACAATGAAACAGTTCAAACTTGTAAACACCCTTTTGGGATGGATTACATTTGCTATTGCCGCGTGGGTTTACTGTTCCACCATTGAACCGACCGCAAGTTTCTGGGACTGTCCGGAGTTTATCACTACCGGCTACAAACTGGAAGTGGGACATCCACCCGGCGCACCTTTCTTCATGCTTACGGCTAACTTGTTCTCGCAATTTACCAGCGACCCTTCGCAAGTGGCCCTGATGGTCAACACGATGTCGGCGTTGATGAGTGCCGGTTGTATCCTGTTCCTTTTCTGGAGCATCACGCACCTGACACGCAAGTTGGTATGCAGCGACTACGGCCAGATGACGACCGCCAAGCTGATTACCATCGAAGGAAGCGGCTTGGTAGGCGCGTTGGTCTATACTTTTAGCGACACATTCTGGTTCAGTGCCGTAGAAGGTGAGGTTTACGCTTATTCATCCTTGTTTACGGCATTGGTGTTCTGGCTCATCCTGAAATGGGAAGAACATGCCGACGAGCCTCACAGCGACCGTTGGCTCGTACTGATTGCCTACCTGACAGGGCTTTCCATCGGTGTGCATTTGCTGAACTTGCTTTGTTTGCCGGCCATCGTGCTCATTTGGTATTACAAGAAAAATCCCGATGCCAACCTGAAAGGTTCACTTTGGGCTTTGGTGGCTTCCTTTATCCTGGTAGCCGCCGTATTGTACGGCATCGTACCGGGCATCGTGAAAGTAGGCGGATGGTTCGAGCTGTTCTTCGTCAACACTTTGGGACTTCCGTTCAACACCGGTCTTATTTTCTATATTTTCTGCCTGATAGCCACCGTACTTTGGGCTATCCGTGAAACGCTTGTCCAGAAAAGCCGTCGCCGCATGAATATCGCCTATCTGGTAGCCGTAGGCATGTTGGGTATTCCTTTCTACGGATACGGATGGAGCAGCTTCGTCATCGGAGTCATCGTTTTGGGCATTCTGGCTTTCATCCTCAGCCGCAAGGTACAGGGAAAACCGCTCATCAGCCCCCGCGTCATGAACACCTCATTGCTTTGCATGCTGATGATCATGATCGGGTATTCCACATACGCCGTCATCGTCATCCGTTCCACGGCAAATCCACCGATGGACCAAAATTCACCTGAGGACATCTTCACGTTGGGACAATACCTGAACCGTGAACAATACGGCAGCCGTCCGTTGTTCTACGGGCAGGCCTACACTTCAAAGGTGCAGTTAGAGACCAAAGACGGCTACTGCATGCCGGAATATAAAGAAGGGGCACCGATTTACCAACGTGTGGAGAAACATTCCGCCGATGAGAAAGATGCTTACCGTATCGTGTACTACGACAGGGAACCAATCTATGCCCAGAACATGGTGTTCCCGCGCATGTATTCCGACCGCCCCGAGCACGTCAGGGCTTACGAAGACTGGATGGGCGGCGTGGAAGGCAAGCAAGTGCCTTACGACCAATGCGGACAAATGGTAATGGTAAAGGTACCGACGCAAGGCGAAAACCTGCGTTTCTTCTTCAGTTACCAGATTAACTTCATGTACTGGCGTTATTTCATGTGGAACTTTGCCGGACGGCAGAACGACATACAGGGTAATGGCGAACTGGAACACGGTAACTGGCTGACCGGAATTCCGTTCATCGACAATGCCCGTCTGGGCGACCAAAGCAAACTGCCCACCGAACTGAAAGAGAACAAGGGACATAATGTATTCTACTGCCTGCCCCTGTTGTTGGGACTCATCGGACTCTTCTGGCAGGCTTACAAGAACCAGGAAGGCGTACGCCAGTTCTGGGTGGTCTTCTTCCTGTTCTTCATGACCGGCCTGGCCATTGTGGTCTACCTCAACCAGACACCGTTGCAGCCACGTGAACGTGATTATGCTTACGCCGGTTCGTTCTATGCCTTCGCCATTTGGGTAGGTATGGGTGTAGCCGCTATCGTAGACGGGCTGAAACGTCTCAAGGTGCCGGAAACCGCAGCCTCTTTGGTCAGCCTGCTCGCCCTGTTCGTCCCCATACAAATGGCCGGACAGACGTGGGACGACCACGACCGCAGCGG
>UMJG01026717.1_pt1 | contig 18471 bp, 13 predicted proteins | sample 1965981 | NCBI WGS metagenome assembly UMJG01 (sample SAMEA4836144, study PRJEB28245) | human gut metagenome | biome: gut microbiome; material: fecal sample | place: Denmark | collected 2008 | reverse complement strand
GATAGTTTGTGTGTGGTTTTGAAGGTATATGATATAAAAAAAGAGCCAATAAAGTGCTTTGCACTTTATTGGCTCTTTTTATTTGATTTACTAGGCAAAGCTGACGAACTCAAAAAGATACATACTCCATATCTGTGACTTTAGTCGCTGCAGGTTGAATGTTCGCTTCCCTGTTCACATCTAACCTTTGCTCCGAGGCCACAAATATGGAATATGTTCTATTTCAGGGAAATATCCCCATTGATTGTTGAGATTCTCACGTTCTGGAATGGTTTTTCTCCCAAGATTCCAGTAATGTTTTGTACATTTCCTGGTTTTTCTTTGATAGAAAGACCCTCTATGTCAGAAAAGATTTTTCCTCGTTTACTGATGCCATCGATTTTCATTCCAGTATTTTCAGGAAGAAGAAGCTGAATATTTCCATTTAATGTTTCACATTCTACAATATTATTTAAAGAAGTAAATGTTGCCTGAATCGGACTGGAGGAAGTGGCTAATTTAGCACCGCCTTCAATATCATCAGCAATAATTGTACCGGAAACAGAATGGATATCTGTAAAACCCTCTGCTTTTGTGATATGAATCAGGCTTGTAGAAGAAACGAGTCGGATTCGAGGTGCAGTAATTGTATTCAGAGAGATAGAACCTTCTGTTGTTTCTGCGGCAAATCGTTCTACCTTCCAGTCGGCATCCGTCATAATGTTACCGTACTGAGAGGAGAGAAGCAACTCTCCATTATAGGAATCTGGAAGAAAAATTTCTATACAGGTGGCGGGATTTACGGCTTCTCTTCGACCGTAACGTATTGTTGTTTTAAAGCGGTTTGCAGTCACTTTTGCATAATACTCGCTGCCGGTAAGTCCATTAATATATTCTTTGATTGTAAGGGTATCATCTGTTGCCTTGTGTAAAAAAAGCGTTTCAGCCTGATAACCAATCTGTAATGTTTTTACGGAAGAAACATCTAAAGAGAGAATATTATCCGGCTCGTTAGATAAAATTTCTGTGAAATTCAAGTTTTTTGCTTTATTATTTTGCATAATCCCAATGCCTCCTGTGCCATATGAATAATCTTTTTTTATTATAAAATAGAAAATATAATATAGCAATATTGAATCAGGGGTATTAAATAGATAGGTAGAGGGAGATTTTTAAATTGAAAAGATTTTTGGTAGGTAGATAGGTAATATAAAGTGATGCAGACGCAAAAAAATACAGGATAAAAGACATTAAATTGTCAAAATAAACATCAAAAAAGGTAAAATTACACTTTGACATAAAAAAAGTGACATGGTATCATTACTAAGTATTATTTAGTATGCGTAGAAAATTGCACAGTCCGTATAAGTTCTTGTGAATAAGTAAAATATTTTTTTGTCTTTGGAATTTTATGCTTCTTTCTTTGGAAAATTCTAAAACTGTGCTATTGTCATAATAGTCTGCTGCCTCCATTTGCTATGCAGCGGGGCCTTAAGAATTAATTTTCTATTTTAAAATCCATACTTTTTAACATCAATTTCATATAAATGTACTTTTGGAGTCTTTCTTGCACTTGATTTTGTGGCTGATTTTCCACCAGTTGCACCCGAATTTCATCAACGTACGCATCATGTATGCCTCAAAAATTTGGACACAACTGACAAAAAATCTTCTCACAAAATCAAGCACAAAAAGATTCCGAGAATACATAGAAGATCAAAGGAGGAAACAGTTTGAGTGTAAAGCAATTGGGCAGAAGACTGCTCCAGATTGTTATTGTGCTGATAGGGATTAGTTTTTTCACATTTATTCTCACATATCTTGCACCTGGTGACCCGGTTCGGACGAGATATGCGGCAAGTGGCATGGTTCCAACGGAAAAAGAATTGCAGGAAGAAAGAGAAAGATTAGGATTAAATGATCCGGTTTTAGTACAATATGGGCGATGGCTTGGTAAAGTTCTTCATGGAGATTTTGGAACTTCCTATTCAAATGGGAAGCCGGTTGCAGAACTTTTATCCGTACGTCTGCTACCAACATTAAAGTTAGCTTTTTCAGCGTTAATCCTTATGTTGTTAGTAGCGGTTCCGCTTGGAATGTTATCGGCAGTTTATAAAAATACATGGGTGGATTATCTGGTAAGGGGAGTGACATTCTTGGGAGGATCCATTCCAAACTTCTGGGTAGGACTCATACTTCTTTATGTTGTTGCATTGAAGTTTAGCCTGCTTCCTGTTATTTCAACAGGAGATGGATTTGAGAAAATCATTTTACCTGCGATAACACTGGCATTTGCAATGGCAGGTAAATATACCAGACAGGTGAGAACCGCTGTGTTAGAAGAATTGAATAAAGATTATGTGACAGGTGCACGTGCAAGAGGAATGTCCGAACAGGAAATTCTCTGGAAGCAGGTATTTCCAAATGCACTGCTGCCATTAATTACATTACTTGGATTATCACTTGGTAACCTTTTAGGAGGAACGGCAGTTGTAGAAGTGATTTTTACATATCCAGGACTTGGAAATCTGGCAGTACAGGCAATTACGGCATATGATTATTCCTTAATTCAGGGATATGTACTTTGGGTTGCGCTGATTTACATGGTAATCAATTTACTGGTAGATATGTCTTATACTTTTGTAGACCCAAGAATACGAAGGAATGAGAGAGGGTGAGTGTGATGCAGAAAATATTAAATTTCATAAAAAAGAATAAGCAGTTTTCCTTTTTCTTTTTATTAGTGATTCTCCTTATTTTTGTCGCAGTTTTTGCACCAGTGATCGCCCCACAGGATCCGTATGTATCTGACCTGAAAAATGCATTACAGGCACCGAATAGTGAGCATTGGTTTGGAACAGATAAGTTGGGAAGAGATATTTTTTCCAGAGTAATCTATGCATCAAGAATCTCTCTTCCAGCTACACTGACATTAGTTGCGATTATTTTTGTGGCAGGAACAATTTTAGGAACACTGGCGGGATATTTTGGAGGATGGGTTGACGCAGTTATTATGAGACTTTCTGATATGATGATTTCTTTTCCCGGTATGGTTCTTGCCATTGCTGTTGCAGGAATTATGGGAGCGAGTATAAAGAATGCAGTCATAGCGATTGCTATAGTAAGCTGGTCAAAGTATGCCCGTCTTGCACGAAGTCTTGTCATGAAAATACGACATGAAGATTATGTATACGCAGCAATTGTAACAGGCTCAAAGACAGGATATATTTTAAGAAAATATATGCTGCCAAATGTAATTCCTACGCTTGTAATTACCGCAGCTACAGACATCGGTGGCATGATGTTAGAGCTTGCCGGGCTGTCATTTCTAGGATTTGGTGCAAAGGCACCGGCAGCAGAATGGGGGCTAATGCTGAATGAGGGAAGAACATATATGCAAAATGCTCCGTGGATGATGATTTATCCGGGACTGGCTATTTTTATTGTGGTAGTAATCTTTAACCTGTTAGGTGACAGCCTAAGAGATGTCCTTGATGTGAGAGAGGAATAATAAAAAATAACAAAAATAGTAAGAAAAGAATTATGGGTTTTAATAAAGTTTGGGATAGTGATAACTGAGTAAAGTTAGATTATTTTATAAATTCCAAATGAAAAACCATAAAATAAAAATAAGATTATAAAAGAAGAAAGGATATGTTATGAAAAAAATGAAAAAGTTTTTAGGAATCATGCTTGCTATGGTAATGGCAGTTACGATGCTTGCAGGATGTGGTGGAAGCAGCAAGGAGAGTAGCAGCAGCGATAATGGGAAAACATTAAAGTTTGGATGTTTTTCTTATTCCGAATCTTTAGATCCTGCAAACATGATTAACTCTGCCTGGTGTAACAGCCGTTATGGTATTGGAGAATGTCTTTTTAAATATAAAGATGATTTAAGTGTAGAAAATACAATCTGTGATGAATATTCCACAGAAGATAACAAAACATGGGTATTCCATATCCGTGATGGTGTGAAGTTCTCTAACGGAAATGATGTAACGCCTTCTGCGATCAAAGCATGCTGGGATGTTCTTTATGCCAATAAAACAGGTTCTTCTAACCCATCTAAATTTATGGATTATGAATCTATCACACCAGATGATGATGCCCGTACTCTGACAATAGTATTAAAACAGGCAAAAGCAGACCTTAGAAAAGATCTTGCATATCCTGTATTTGTAATTCTTGATGTGAGCGGAGATTATGACTTGGCAGAGAACCCAATCGGTACAGGTCCTTATGCTTTAACAAGTTTTGATTCTAAGACAAAAGCGACTCTTGTAAAGAATAAATATTACTGGAACGGGGAAGTTCCTTATGATAATGTAGAGATTGACTTCTTAAGTGAAGATAATAAAGCATTAGCATTACAAAACGGAGACATTAACCTTGTAGAGAATGTAACTTCTACTTCTGACCTTGATACATTAAAGAAAGATGATAACTTTAATGTTTCTATCGGACAAGGTGTACGTACTGGATTTGCTTATATTAATGAAAAAGGTATTTTAGGAGATGACACATTAAGACAGGCAGTACAGATGGCATTAGATCATAAGACAATGTGTGAAGTTACTGTAGGTGGTTTATATACAGAAGGTATCTCTGTACTTCCATCCAGTCTTGCATATGGCTATGACAATTTAAAAAATCCATATACATATAATGTAGATAATGCAAAAAAACTTTTAGATGATGCAGGATATAAAGATACAGATGGAGATGGAATCCGTGAGATGAACGGAAAGAAGATTTCTATTAATTATATCACTTATGAGAACAGAAGACTTTCTGACTTTGCACAGGCGATTCAGACACAGCTTGCGGACATTGGAATTGAAGCAAAGATTAATTCTATGGATGCAGACAGAGAATGGAATAAAATGGTAGCCGGAGAATACGATTTATGCGACTCTAACTGGATTACAGTAGGTAATGGTGATCCTACAGAGTATATGGCAAACTGGTACGGTAAGTCTGATGCGAACTTCTGTAACTATAAGAATGCTGAGTATGATAAATTATACGAACAGTTAGACACAGAATTTGACGAAGCCAAACGTGCTAAAATCATTGAACAGTTACAGCAGATTTTAATTAATGATGCAGCAGTTATCGTTCACGGATATTATAACAGTTCTATGATCAGTGATAAGACAGTGAGCGGAGCAAACATCCACACAGCAGATTACTACTGGCTTACAACAGAGATTGCTCCAGCAAAATAGGAGGTTTTTATGCTCGATGTTCAGGATATAACCGTTGCATATAGCAGTAATGCAGAACCAACCATTGAAGGGTTTCATCTTAAGATGAAACCCGGAGAAATCTGTAGTATTGTCGGAGAAAGCGGAAGCGGGAAGACTACGGTAATCCGTTCTATATTAGGCCTTTTACCCAGTGGGGGAAAAGTGACAAAAGGAGATATTCTTTTTGAGGGAGAATCGTTACTTCAATATTCAAAAAAGCAGTGGAGAGAACTTAGAGGGACACAGATTTCCATGATTTTTCAGGATTCCGGAGCGATGATCAACCCTATCCGTAAAATAGGAAGCCAATATGTGGAATATATTCGTGCCCACAAAAATATCCCCAAAAAAGATGCATTTGATATGGCTGTAGAAATGTTAGAAAAAATGCGTTTGCCAGATGGAAAGCGTATTATGGAAAGTTATCCATTTGAACTTTCTGGTGGTATGTGCCAGAGAGTTGGGATTGCAATGGCGATGACATTTCAGCCGAAACTTCTTCTGGCAGATGAACCAACGAGCGCGCTTGATGTAACGACACAGGCACAGATTGTCCGCCAGATGATGGAACTTAGAGATGATTTTGGAACAGGAATCATTGTTGTAACCCATAATATCGGTGTTGCTGCTTATATGGCAGATAAACTGCTTGTGATGAGGCAGGGGAAAGTGGTTGATTCCGGCCAGAGGGAAGATATTTTACATAACCCACAGTCAGAATATACTAAGAACTTACTTGCATCTGTACCGGCTTTAAAGGGAGAGAGATATGTCTAAAGAAAAAGAGCTTATTTTAGAAGCAAAACATGTGACAAAGAAGTTCCCTCTTACCAAAGGAAAAGAACTTATTGCAAATGATGATGTCAGTTTAAAGTTTTATAAAGGACAGACACTCGGAATTGTAGGAGAGAGTGGCTGTGGAAAGTCTACATTTATGCGTATGATGGTACAGCTTGAACAGCCAACATCCGGAGAAATCCTTTTCAAGGGAAAGGATATTACAAAGATGAAAGGGGAAGAACTTCGGAAAAACAGAAGAAATGTACAGATGGTCTTCCAGAATCCGTCTACTTCCTTTAACCCAAAGATGAAAGTGGGCGATATTATCTGTGAACCCCTCATGAATTTCGGGCTAATTAAAAAGAAAGAAAAAGATGCCGTTGCAAGAAAATATCTTGAAATGGTAGAATTGCCAGGAGACTTTGCTGACCGTTATCCTCATAACATGAGTGGAGGCCAGAGGCAGAGAGTAGGAATCGCCAGAGCAATTGCCTTAGAACCGGAAATCATTTTCTGTGATGAATCTACATCTGCACTGGATGTTTCTATCCAAAAAGCTATTCTGGAGCTTCTCGTAAAGCTGCAAAAAGAAAAAAATATAGCAATTGGATTTATCTGTCATGATCTTGCCATGATATCAAGTATAGCACATCAGATAGCAGTCATGTACATGGGAAATATCGTAGAAATCCTTCCGGGAGAAGAAGTTGCCAGAGGAGCCTTGCATCCATACACAAAAGCCTTACTACAGTCCGTCTTTGATCTTCATATGGACTTTAACAAGCCGATCACTCCGTTAGAGGGAGAAGCTTCTATGCCAACAGGAGAATTACAAGGCTGTCCATTTCAGAACCGTTGTGCGTTCTGCATGGAAAAATGTCAAAAAGAAAAACCAGAATTAAAAACATTAGATGAAAATCATCAAATCGCTTGTTGGAGAATTTGAGGATTATCCACATCATCAAATCTCCTCCATTATTGAATTGATAAAAATCGAGAAAAGCGAAAAACAGTAACAGCAATTCTAAAATTACCAACAACCAGAAAACCGAAGCCCGATAGGATTACAACCGCCGCGACTAAAGTCACATTTGTAATCCTATCGGGCTTCGGTTTTCGTCTGTCTATCAATTAAAAAGCTGTTACTAACTTTCCTTCATCAATTCAATAATCCTCTCCGTTGCATGTCCATCGCAGCTTCCCATGAATTTTTCTTTGAAGTCAATAACTCTCTGTTTATCAAATTGAGTATCAATATTTTTAATACTGTCTAAAAGTTCATCTTCTGTCTGAACAACCGGACCAGGAGTAAATTCAGAGTAATCATAGTAGAAACCTCTCCAGTCACAGTAATTATCGTAATCATAAGCGTAGAAGATCATTGGTTTTTCGAACAGGGAGTATTCAAATACCAGTGAAGAGTAATCGGAGATACAGATATCTGCGCTACAAAGTAAATCTTCGATAGAAAGGTCTTTCGTTAAATCTCTTGCAAAATGCTGTAATTCTTCTGGAATTACCGGTGGTTTCTTAACAAATGGGTGGTGCTTGCAGACAATGACATATTCATCGCCAAGTTCCTGATAAAAACGTTCAAAATCAATTTTATCTGGAGATTTGGCAGTAGCAACATGACCACGGAAAGTAGGAGCATAGAGAATAACTTTTTTGTCTTTTGCTTCTGGCATAATTTCATATAATTTCTGTCTGCGGCTTTCTACAAATTCACTGTCATAAAAGAAGTCTGTACGGCTAACACCAGTTGCTTTAACAATACCTTTTGGAAGATGCATTGCTTCTTCATATGCCCAGATGACTTCTGGACTGCTGACAGTTACATGCGTAAGATTTTCGTAGTTTGGATATTTGTCTAAAGTTGCGGCAGAAGAACCGAACTTTAATTCAGCAGTACTGCGCCCAAATTTTTTAAAGGCTCCACATGCATGCCATAAATTGATGGCGATTGTTTCTTTTCTTAATGGAATAGAAGAAAGAATGAGAGAAGCATCATCAACAAATACATACTTTGCTGTCGCAAGTTCTTGTAACATATCATCAACACGTTTTGTAAATTCACGGCCACGAATAAAGTTAAACTGTACGTAAGAACATTTTAAATCATACTCACCAGATTCTTCCAGCTTTTTGTATAAATATTGAAAAGAATTAGAAAGAGTGGTAAAACGCATTTCTAAGAAAAGGACTTTGTTCTCCTGTACTGGCTGGGTACAGTAAGATTCATATTTTTTTGGAAAATATACTTTGTAACGATAATATTTACGCAGCTGTCTTAACTTTGCAACAAATTTCTTTTTGTACTTTTTAAAAAATGACATAATAGACATACTCCTTTGCATTAAATGAAATAAAATATTTGTATTTTGTGCTTTATATTAAAGAAATCAGATTAGCAATCAGGGCAGAAATAATCCCTACGGAGGAAATCAAAAGATTCCATCGAAAAAGAATATCAATCCCATATTGCAGATTCCAGTGAAATAAAACAGAAAGACCTGATAAAATAAGAAAAAATATTTCAAGAAAAAGCAGGCCCTTGCAGGCAAGATGCAAATCTTGTCTGCTTAACTCCATATTTAGAGAAATTCCCATAATTATATAAAGGAATATAAACAGAAAGATTATATCAGAAGCTTGTAATTGTTGCAAGGCTTTAAAGAAAATTGTCCAATTCTGTTGAAAAGAAAGAGGAAGTGTACGAACATTTTCTGGAAGAAACAGGCTGATTATATAAATGACGAAGGGGCCAAATAATAAGGGGCCGATACCGATAAAAAACTGCCCGAAATCGCCCTGAAGCTTCTGTAAAAAAGAATGGTTTTCATGATGCATTTTCACAAAACCAAGAGTGCCTCCGGAATGCAGTGCCTTTTTGGTAGTGCGATAAAGGCAGATTTGATCAATCTTATATCCAAATATAAGTCCAAAGAGCAAATGCCCTATTTCATGGACAGGTGTGCCAACAAGATTGAAAAAATCCAGAATAAGATAGCTGCGGTTTTTGTTCGAAAAATTCTGTATAGCAGCATGCCGGGTCTGCCCCATAATAAATCCAAACAGAATTAAAACGAAAAGCAGCTTTACATTAAGTTGCATAAAATAAGTAATCATATAGAATCTCCATAAAATTAATTTGGTTTATATAAGCAGTAGCTTGTGAGAGAAAGCCTTTTAACAGTCTATGAATTTAATATAACATTTAATATTGAATTTTTTGTGAAAAGCGTATAATATAGATATAATATGGCTTATTCTACGATTTGCCATTAGTACATTAAGAAAAGAGGGAAAGAAGAAATGAGTCTTATGATTGGAGCTGTAGTAATCGTTATCATCGTTGCCGGAGCTGCTTTTTTTATGTCTGGTAAGTCTGGTGCAAAGAATACTGCACAGAGCGAAACACAAGAGAAAAAGGGAAGCGAAGGAAAAGAAACTGCCGTAGTACAGGAAAAAGCAGAATCTGCTGATAAGTCACAGTCTGCAGAAGCCAGAGAACAGAAAGCGAAAACAGAAAGTGTTTTAGAAAATGATAAGGAAAAGGGAACAGGAGAAAACACAGAAAAAATAATATCTGAAAATCAGAAAGTAAAAAATGAAGAAAAAGTAGATTTCAAAGAAAAAAACAGACAAAAAGAACAGTTATATTATTATATTAATCATGAATTACAGACTCTTTTTGCTGCTTATAATAAAGGAGAATGGAATCGGCTTGAAAAACTGGGAGATATGTCTTCCGCTTTATATAAGGAAAAAGAAAGTATTATCGAGGGACTGCCATCTTTTACAGGAACAATGGTGAAAGAATATTTTTCCTGTATTGACTTTAAGAAGGAAGAAGAAAAAGCTGTTTGTTATGTAAAAGATAAAGAACAGTTAAAGAAAGCATTCTTACAGTTTATGATGCCGTTTTATCCATATTATTATAAACAGTTAAGTGAAGGCGGACTTCGTCACACAGCATTGCTTCAGCCAAATACACTCCGCCTGTTCCAGCAGCTTACTGGTAAAAAGTTCCGTCCGGGATACCGAAACCGCTATACAACAGGAGTTCGGGCTTTTGAGTGGGACAAGAACCGCTATAAAGTGTATGGAAAAGATGGAAAGCTTTTGTGCGATGCCATTTTTGGTACGGATGGAATTATAGAAGGTTACGGTCAAAAGAAATATACAGATGAAACACATCCTGACTGGAATATTGTGGAAGAAGGAAATTGGGAAAATGGCACATTTGAAGGTGGAATTTTACGCTATGAATACAAAAGGCCTGTAGAATAATTGAAATTTACCTGTCTATTCGATTATGTATAGAGAAAAATGCACAAAATTTTGTATTTTCTTTCGAAATAACTTGAAAACCTGAAACAAAACCGATACAATAAAGGCTGTGTGCTGAAGTTCGAAAGAACAGGGAATATAGCACATATGCAGATCTAATATGTAATTTATAATTAAGCTAAGAAGAGAAGAATCAGAAAGATTTAAGAAAGAAACAATTTTCTTAGTTAAATTATTTTAGGTTATTTGGATTTAATAAAATGGATGAATAACAGGAGGTAATAAAAGATGTTTAAAAAATTAGCAGAACAGTTAAAAGCAAATGCACGTACTATCGTTTTCACAGAGGGAACAGATGCCCGTATTCTTGAAGCAGCAGATAAACTGACAACAGAAGGCATTCTTGGAGTTATCCTTCTTGGAAAGGCTGACGAAGTAAAGAGTGCAGCAAAAGAAGCTGGTTTTAATATTGAAAAATGTCGGATCATCGATCCAGAGCAGTATGCAGAAATCGATGCTATGGTTGATGAGATGGTAACATTAAGAAAAGGCAAGATGACACCAGAGCAGGTTCGTGAAGCCCTTTCCAAATCAAACTACTTTGGAACAATGTTAGTAAAGATGGGCAAGGCAGATTGTCTGTTAGGTGGAGCAACATACTCTACAGCAGATACTGTACGTCCTGCATTACAGTTAATTAAGACAAAACCAGGCAACAAGATCGTAAGCTCCTGCTTCATCATGGTAAAAGGTGATAAAAAGTTAGCAATGGGTGACTGTGCAATCAACATCGCTCCAAATGAAGACGAGTTAGCAGAAATCGCTATCGAGACAGCTAAGACAGCAAAAATCTTTGGCATTGATCCAAAGGTAGCAATGTTATCTTACTCTACATATGGTTCAGGAAAAGGCGAGATGGTTACATTAATGGCCAACGCTACAAAGAAAGTAAAAGAGATGGCTCCAGATTTAGATATCGATGGAGAACTTCAGTTTGACGCTGCCGTAGCACCAGAAGTTGCAAAAGTAAAATGTGCAGGTTCTACAGTTGCCGGACAGGCTAATACTTTCATCTTCCCAGAAATCAGTGCTGGTAACATCGGATATAAGATTGCGGCACGTCTTGGTGAATACGAAGCAATCGGACCAGTTCTTCAGGGACTTAATGCACCGATCAACGATTTAAGCCGTGGATGTAACGCTCAGGAAGTTTACAAAATGGCTCTTGTAACTGCAGCATTAAGCTAATTACTATTTAATTCATTAGACAAACTACAGACGAAGCCATTGCTCCCAATAAGGCATATTTGTGATTTTAGTCGCGGCGTGTTGAATGTTCGCTTTATGCGCTCGCATCCAACACTTGCTCCGAGACCACAAATATGCCTTATTGGGAGCAATGGCTTCTGTGCTGTGGCTGGAGAAGGTGAATTAAATAGTAAATCTCTTGCTTTTAGGGACAAGGTTTGTTATAATTGTAACAAGAAACCAGGGTTACAGACGGTTTTTTGCAGCAATTTTTTCTATTAAAAGAAAGAGAGGTATTTTTTTATGGCAAACATTATTATCAGTCCATCGAAGTATGTGCAGGGAAAAGGCGAACTTGCTAACATCGCACAGTATGCTACCAAACTTGGAAAGAAGCCTTTTATCTTAATCAGTGAAGGTGGAAAGAAACGTGTTGGTGGAATCATTGAAGATAGTTTCAAAGATACAGGATGCGAACTTGTTTTTGAAGCATTCCATGGAGAGTGTTCTAAGAACGAGATTAACCGTTTGGTAGCTATCGTAAAAGAAAAAGGATGCGATCTGGTAATCGGTGTCGGTGGCGGAAAGATTTTTGATACAGCCAAAGCTGTTGCTTACTATGTAGAGAGTCCGGTTATCGTATGTCCTACTATCGCAGCAACAGATGCTCCTTGTTCTGCACTTACTGTAGTTTATACAGATGATGGTGTATTTGAAGAATACTTATGGTTACCTGCTAATCCAAATCTTGTATTAGTAGATACAGATATTATCGCAAAAGCTCCTGCAAGACTTTTAGTTTCCGGTATGGGCGATGCACTTGCTACATATTTTGAAGCAAAAGCCTGTCAGGCAAGTAACGCAACAAGCTGTGCAGGCGGACATATCACAATCGCAGCAATTACATTAGCAAAAGTTTGTTACCAGACGTTAATTGAAGAAGGCGTAAAGGCAAAACTTGCAGTAGAAGCAGGCGTATGCACAACAGCAGTAGAAAAAGTAATCGAAGCCAATACATTATTATCTGGTATGGGATTTGAGAGCGGCGGATTAGCTGGCGCACATGCCATCCATAACGGACTTACCTGCATTAAAGACTGTCATCATTTATATCATGGTGAAAAAGTTGCCTTTGGTACTTTAACACAGCTTGTTTTAGAGAATGCGGACGAAGACTTATTAGATGAGGTAATCACATTCTGCATGGACGTAGGACTTCCTACAACTTTCGCAGATTTAGGAATCGAACATCCAGATAAAGATGCCCTTATGGAAGCAGCAACCTTAGCAGCTTCCCCAGACGATACTTTAGGAAATGAACCATTAGAAGTTACACCAGATAAAGTATATGCGGCAATGGTCGGAGCAGATGCTTTAGGAAGATATTATAAGGGATTATAGTAATTTATTGAATCTTATTTTGGCCCAGCCCTCCTGTGTTGGAGGGCTGGGCTTTTTAAATTTCTGCTTTAATCAGGTACTTTGCTTCCAGCGGTCGTCTGTTTTTTGTTATCTTTTAAGAATATTCCAACCGAATCTGGCTTCCTTTCTGTGACAAATCTGATGGAGTCACCAGCAGTTTCAGAGGAACTCTCGCCTGTATCGTCTCCACATGGCTGATAATACCGATACTTCTCTTTTTGGACTGTAGTCGTTCTAAGCTATTCATAACGGTATCTAGCAAGTCATCATCAAGGCTGCCGAATCCCTCGTCTAAGAAGAAGAATTCGAGAGGAGCGGCGCCATTAAGCTGGATGGAAGAGGAGAGCGCCAGTGCCAGGGAGAGGGAGGTAATAAATAACTCTCCGCCGGACAAGGTATCGGAAGGGCGGATAGCTCCTCCATTTTTATTATCCCGGATGATAAATTCTGCGGAATCATTGATTTCGAGGGCATAGCTGCCGCCAGATATTTTTGATAGGATGACAGAGGCTTCTCTGGCGATATAGGACAGTTTTGACTGTGCAACATATTCAATAAATGCATTGCCTTTGAAAAGCTGTTCTAATTCTTTAATCATATCTTTTTTGTGGGATTCTGTTTCCCATTTCTGTTCTAATTCCTCTTTTTTGGCAAGGTCTTTTGTCATGGTTTCAATTTGGTGTGTTAAGAGGAGAATAGAGGAGTCTAATTCTTTTATCTGCTGTTTTATATCTGCCAGTTCTTCTTTTTGGCGAATCCATTCACTTTCTTCGATTTCTTTTTTTCCGAGTTTCTCCTGAAGATAGCGTATGCGTTCCTCGTTTTGCCGCACATCATCATAATAGGAAGTAATGTCTTTCTCTAATTTTGTTAACTCTTTTTCTTCCATGTAGTAAAGCTCGGGCTGGTCTGTTTTGGAAAAACCAAGTTCTTTTTTCTGAGTAAGATAAAGTTCCTGTACCTGTTTTAAGTGTGTCTCAGAGGAACGGCTGGTACTTTGACAGGAAGTAAGTTCCTTGTTCTTTTTCTGTAGTTCTTTTAAGCTTTGCTGATAGTCTTTCTCAGTGTGTTTTAAGGCTGTGTTAATTTCCTGTTGCCGTTGTTGATTTTTTGTGATTTCTGAAACAAAATCCATATTTATAGAAAGTGTTTTTGGAAACTTTTCTGTTTGTTCTGCGATAACTTTTTCACAGTTTTCGATATTGGCGGTGAGGGAGGAACTCTTATTTTCTAAGCCTGCAATTTGCTCTGAAAGAACTTTTATATCTGAACGGAGTTTTTCTAAATGCTGTCTTTGTTCTTTGATTGTTATTTCTTTCTGCTGGTGTTCTTGCTCTTTCTGACGAAGAGTTTCTAAAGCGTTTGAAAAATTCTCGATATTATTATCTTTTCGGAGAGTGAGAATCTCTTCTGCATAATTTTGCAGGGCAGAGTGCTGTTCTTTCAAAGTAGCGGCTTGTCTCTCGCATTGTTCCTTTTGTCGCCGCAAGTCTCCCTTTGCCTGTAAGTAAGTAGAAATCTGTTTGGAAATGGAAAAATAATCAATTGGTTTTTCTACTATGACAGGGGAAGCCTGGGATATATTTTCATTTATAGTAAAGTGGCGGTCTGTCTCATTATCTTCTATAGTATCTTCATCTGTAATCTCTAAAGCATCTTTTAAATTAGAAATATGTGTGTCTAAAGAGAAAAGTTCTTGCTCAAGCTGCTGAATAAGATTTTGCTGGGTTTGCTGCTGCTTTTCTAATTTTTTTAGTCCTTTTTCAAGATTTTTAAAAGAAATCTCAGAAAGTTCAGCCTCTTTTTTTTCTATAGTTTCGGAATCGTTTTTTGAAAAAGCTTCAGTATCTCTTTTAGTAGTAACGTCAGAAATAGTTTCAGAAGAAGTTTTTACATTCTCGGCAATATGAGACTGTGAAACGTGTTCTTTGTAAGGAGTTCCACAAACCGGACAGAGAGCTCCTTCTTCTAATTCTTCTCGCAAAAGCTGTGCCATATGGTTTTGCTGCCAGGATTTTTGCTTCTGTTTGGCCTGTTCTTCTTTTCCCTTTATAATGCCTAACTCTTTTTTTGCGGCAGAATGTTGCTCATTTAAAGCAGAACGCCGATGGCAGAGCTGTGTATAAATATTTTTCAGAGACTTTTGCTGAATGGAAAAGGCATCATGTTCTTCTTTAATTTCAGTGTTTAAGGTGGAAAGAGCGTTCGCATTGGTGTTGTAATTCTCTCGTTTTTCCCGGTAGGTTTCTTCCATAACATTCCCTTTTTCAAGGAGCTGTTTTCTTTCTGGGCTGATTCTGTCAGCCTCGATTGATTTTTCGGATTCGACAATTTCCGAATGAATCTGTCGCTCTTTTTTAAAGTGTTGTTCCTGCGTTTCCTTTAGGGGAGCCAGAGAGGCTAAAATTTCTTGCAGTTCCTTTTGGGCGTTTCCTTTTGTCTGTTCCCAGGTATGGATGGTATCAGCAGCAGACTGTGCGGTATGAAGTACCTGTTCTCTTGCCTGAAGTAAGGGAAGTTCCTCTTTTTGAGCAGAAGCAGCGGCATGATATTCTTTTTCTGTTTTTTCGAAGTGAGACTGTAAACAAGCAGTCTCTTTCTGGACGGTTTCTAATTTTTCGCAAGCCTGGTCATAAGCAGACTGTGCATTTGAAACCTGAATAGAAAAAGGGCGCAGCTGGTTTGCTTTTTTTGTGATATTCAGATTATTTTCTTTTTCTTTTATGGATGGGAGCAGAAGTTCTTTTTCCTTTTGTGCTTTTTTTAAAGGGAGAAGTTCCTGTTGTGTATTGTACAGTTCCTCTGTTTTCTGAAAGCTTTTTTCTAATTTTGCAAGCTTTTTAGAAAGGCGGGAATGTTGTTTGGTATCACTTTTTTCCTGCTTTTGCAGTTTAGAAAGCTGCACAGAAGAAATCTCCTCAAAGTTCTTTTTTTCTCCATCAAGCTTACTTAAAAGAAGTTCTTGTTTTTGTTTTGCTCTGCCAATTTTACTGGTGAGTTCGATTCCGTATTTTTCAAGATGGAAAATACGCTGAAGCATAATGCGGCGTTCTTTATTCTTAAGATGTAAAAATTCGCTGAACTGTCCCTGAGGAAGAACAACGGTGCGCATAAAATCTTCACTGGTGAGACCGAGTAAACGGATACATTCTGCGGTTACCTCGGTAGGCTTATCAGCCAGGACAGTTTCATTTTCGCCATCGCAGACGATCAGGCGGCCGGTCGTATTGCGGACAGTCGAAGTGTATGTGTTATTATGGTAGCGGAAAGAACGCTCTGCAAGATACTTTCTTGTTCGGTCTGTCGTGATGGAAAAAAGAAAGGAGACAGAGGCAGTTGTTTCGTTCGTATTAATAAAGTTTTTCGTATCACGGGGCAGCTTGGCATATAAGGCGAGGGTCATGGCATCTAAAATAGTAGACTTTCCGCTTCCGGTAGGGCCAAAGATGCCGAAAAGTCCCTGGGAAGTTAATGTTTCAAAATCAATGACCTGTTCTTCGCGGTAACTGTTGATGCCTTTTAATTTTAGTTGAAGTGGTCTCATATTAATTCTCCTCTATAATGCTCATTAAAAGAGAGAAAGTTTCCTCTCCGATGTCAACGTGAAATTTTTTGCGGTAAAAATTCTTTACAAGCTCGTCAAAGGGCTGTTCTTTTAGGTCAGAGGCGGAAAAGTCTTCGCTTTCATCTTCTGGAAGAACAGGGGTGATGGAGAGGATATCTGCCTTTATTGCTTTCATTTTTTTAATATCTTCTTCATGAATGTAGTGATCTGTCTTAACTTCTAAATAGACCCAGCATTCTCTGTCGGCATTTGCCTCGCATTGTTCGACAGCATCATCGATATTCTCACAATGCCACACTTCGATTGGTTTATATACAGGCAATGGCAGTTCCCGGATTGTACAAGGGGAGCCTGCGGTAAGTGTAACGGCAATCACCTGCTTGTCAAAAGAAGTCTCCCTGACGTTAAATGGCAGAGGGGAACCGCTGTATCTTGCCTTCGGGCAGCCGGGGACTTTCTGTGGCTTATGAACGTGTCCAAGAGCAATATAATCCGCATTTTCCGGGAAAATCTCACCGCCGACCATGTAGCTTCCGCCAAGCTGGATACTTCGCTCGGAACCGTCCTCCACGCTGTTCATGACAAAAAGATGGCTTGCGATAAGGTGGATGGAATCTTCATGAAAATGCGTTGCTAATGAGCCGAAAAGAGAAGACATTTTCTCACTGTAGGAAGCCGCTTTTTTTGTTTCTTCTTCTGTCTCGTCAAGATAGACTTCGTTCAGCCGTTTTTCACTTGGAAAAGGAACGAGAAGGATATCCGCTTCTTCCCCATGTATAATCGCATGGATATAGCCGGCATCGCTTTCTGTAATCTCATTCTTGCCATACATACCGGGTGTGATTACGGAATTTGGTGTGCCTGCCATGACGATGCCGTGGTCTCTGGCAAGAGGTCCGGAGGCAACCAGCCGTTCTGGATTATCATGGTTACCGGCAATGACAACGGTCATACAATCGCCATTTCTTGATAATTGTTTTAAAGTATCGTAAAAAAGCTGTTCTGCCATGGCGGAAGGATTATAATTATCATAAATATCCCCGGCAATGATGATTATGTCAGCCTGTTCTTCTTCGCATATATTTATAAAATCTTTTAAAAACAGCCGTTGTTCCTCTAAACGGCTGTGTCCTTCAATATTTTTTCCAAGATGCCAGTCGGCGGTATGGATTAACTTCATCCTGACCCTCCTTTTGATTGTAATGTATTCTGATAATGTTGTTAGCAAACCTATAGCAGAGTGTATAGAGAAAAACTTGTAAACTCACTATATGATTTATAATAGAATATAATAAATTTCGGATATTTCTATTGTATAGTATTTGATTTCCAAATGCAAGGATATAGAACAAAAATTCGAACAAGTATTCTGCGATGTCATAAAAATAAATTTTCCAAAAACAAGAAAGAAAACTTATTTGACAGATGAGACAGGACTAGTATAGAATAGAACGGCAAAGTAACTACATAAATAAAGAACAGGTATTGTAGAAAATAAATTGCAAGAAAGATTCTGAGAGTACATATATAATAAAAGGAGGAAAAGTTTTGAAAGAACAATGGATGCAAAAGACAGTTGTTGTCTGGTTTTTAGCCATGATATGCTGTCTGCTTTGGGGAAGTGCATTTCCCTGTATAAAAATAGGATATAAGATGTTTCATATCGCATCAGCGGATGCCTCATCACAGTTGTTATTTGCGGGCTGCCGCTTTTTTCTTGCCGGTGTTTTAGTGCTTTTACTTGGAACTTCCGGTAATTTTAAGTTAAAAAAGACAGAGATTCCGATGGCAATGACTTTAGCTGTTTTTCAGACGATATTACAGTATGTATTTTTTTATATGGGACTTGCCCATGCAACAGGAGTAAAGTCTTCGATTATTAATGGAGCAAACTCTTTTCTTGTCATTATCATTGCAAGTCTCATTTTTCATCAG
>UMJG01039983.1_pt1 | contig 19206 bp, 8 predicted proteins | sample 1965981 | NCBI WGS metagenome assembly UMJG01 (sample SAMEA4836144, study PRJEB28245) | human gut metagenome | biome: gut microbiome; material: fecal sample | place: Denmark | collected 2008 | reverse complement strand
ATAATTTCTCTGAAAATTGTGTTTCGTGAATAATTATACGGAATATATGCAGGAAAACGCCTTTTATTCCGGAAAAATACGAATTTCTTTCAGGCGAATGAAAAATCGTTTGGAGCAAGGTGGAAAATCATTCGGCGCAGAATGACGGGTGTGCCTTTGCCTTTTGGTGTTTGGGGAGGCTGAAAACGCCCGAAAGCATGGCTTTTTGAGGTGGAAAAACTCTATTTGGTTCGTAAAAACGTGGATAGACGAAGTGCCAAAATGTACTTCCGTTGCATCTTGTCTGCGGAAGTTTCTTGTGAACCGTATTGCATGGGCCGGTTAACAAGTCCATAAGGAACGTAAAGGGCAAATTTTGCTTTCTTCTTGACTTTTTCAATCTTCACGAGAATCCGTTATTTCCGGTTCGTCTTACGGAAAAGTGGAAATCACGGATTCTCGTGAGGCAAGGATTTACTTTTTGACATATTGTCAGTCCATTCCGGTTTGCTTGTCTTTTGACGCTTTCGCTTTGTTTTTAGACGGGCGTTCAGCTTCTTTCTTTTGCAACCACTCTGTGGGCGTGCAATGTTCGAACTTCTTGAAGGTGGCAAAAAAAGTGGAACGTTTGAAGCCACAGGCTTCAGCGATGGCCGACACTGTGTACTGGCTGTTCTTCTCGTCTGTCACGCGGCGTTTGAATTCCTCCACTCGGTAAAGGTTGATGAAGTCGAAGAAAGTCTGTTTCAAATGTTGGTTGAGCATTTGTGACAGTTTGGCCGGAGTCGTATCTGCCATAGAGGCCAGTTCCGTGAGGCGCAGGTTGGGGTTGGTATACGGCCTTTCCTGCTCCATGCATTCCTTGATTTTTTTATAGATGGTTTTGTGTTCATTGTGGTTCATTTTGGATTTTTGGTACAAAGCCTGTGCCCGTGCTTCTTCGTACTCCTTTTTCTTCTGTTCGTCCCGTTCCTTTTGCATCCTGATTGCCCGGGAGGCTGCGATGGCCATGTCCATTTGATGTTTGCGGGAAAAGGCCTGTTTGATCCTCATGCGTTTGGTCTTGAGGACGTGGAACTGCCATGTCGCGAGGAGCAACAAGATGAACAGCAAGGTTTCCAGATAGAACAGAATGGAGGGACGCACGGAGATTTGCCATGTCGTAGCGGTCTCCTTGTGTCCGGCTAACCTGATTTTCAAGTCATGGTTGCCTAAGGATAGTCTGTTGAACAAGATGTTTTCCCCTTCCGCATAAGAACGGAAATCGCTTCCGTCTATCGAATATTCATAATACCGGCCTTGCGGATGCCCGTAGTTGAGCAAGAGGGGGACGATAGCCAATGTTTGGCTGCGGAAATTCCAACCTAATCTAATTTTATACTGTGTGGACTGTAGGTGGAAATCTGACGGCGACAACGGCAAGCCGTCTACCGTGGCTTCGTTTAGTATCACTTTTCCTCTGGTCGGGCGTGTGAGCAATGTCTGGTCTTTTCGGGGAATGTAGATAAGCCCTTCGGTACAGCCAAACCAGAATGTGCCGTCTGGGGTTTCTTGGAATTCATTCCGATTGAATTTCAGTGAAGGGAGGTTATCGGTCTCGTTGAACTGGCGGTAGTGTTTCAAATCTTTTTCAAACAGGAAGAGGCCTCGGTCGGTACCAATCCAATATTTTCCCTGCCGGTTTTCCGTGACGAAGAAGATGTTGCCGACCTGTATGCGGTCGTAAAGGTCCAACGTGGTATATTCGCTCAGGTCCGATTTGGTGCGGAAAACGGAAGTCTCCGACATGGCCAATATGTCACCGTTGCGGCAAAGGTTGAAAGTCAGGTTAGCTTCGTTATTAAAATAGTTTTTAGGAAAATCTCTGGCTTGGATAGTTTGTGTAAGCGGGTCATAAATAGCCAGTTTGTCTATGCAGCCTATCCAACCTTTGCCGGTAAGGTCGAACTGTATGTCGCAGATGTATCCGTCCGGTAGTTCCGAGTTGCGGCTATGGAAGTGCTTGACGATGTTGAAATCCGTGTCGAGCACAAAAATTCCCATATTGCTGCATGCGAAGAGTAACCGGTTTTGTAAAGGCTCGATGCGACTGAAATTACCGCTTCTCAGTTTTTCGTCCTGATCCAAATGGTGCAGTTCCAAAGTTTTCGGATTGAGGGTGCATAATCCTTTTTCATAGGTGGCGATGACGAAATGTCCGCCGAAGTATTGGATATTGGTCACGATGCGTCCGCCGAGTTGTTCGGGAGTGAAATAGTGGACGATGTCCCGTGATTCCGAGATAAACCACAGTCCTTCTCTTGTGCCTATGGCTTTGTCTCCGTCGTGTATGCAAAAACTTCGTACGGTAAGCTTTCCGGTGTCGAAGTTCTTGTACCGGTAAATCTGGAAAACCGGTTGTCGGTAATAGTTGTAGCATGCACCGTCTTGGGCAAAGCCGAACCAGTTGATACCGAGTTCCGCATCGTGCCAGAAAGTATAGACGGCATTGGCCGGAAGAGGGTAGTCTGGAGCGTCTGTACGGAAAGTCCGTACGATTTGGTTCGTATGGGTGTCTATGATATAGGCTCCGTTGCCATCGGTAGAGACATAGAGCTGGCTTTTGCCATCGGAATAGAGGTCGTAAATGACCGGGCAGTCCATATTGATATAGGGACGGAATGAAGCTGTAGCCGGGTCGAAGGCAAACAAACCGTTGTTGTTTGTTCCTATGAATAGGCGTTCACCCACGCGGCAGATATTACGAAGGTATCCAGTGAATAGTTTGGGGTCTGCTTCAAACGTTTTCAGGGTCTTTTGCCGTAGGTTCAGGTGAATCAGGCGCTCGTTGCTGCAAAGCCATGCTCCTCCTTTGCCGTCGTCTGTGATGTCATTGATGCTATTTCCTTTGGAAATGATGTTGTTTCCGATTTTGATGGTTTCTGCTTTTTCTGGATTTTCGTATTGCCACAAGCCGTTTCTTGCTCCGATGAGAAGTGTGTGCCCCACTTTTCCGAATCCGTTGACATAATTGATTTGAGGACAGATATGTTCACAGGTTTGCAATGGTTGGTTGACGAGATAAAGTCCTTTGCGTGTACCGAACAGGATTTCTCCCTTTTCAGTTTCCACAATGTCTGTCACGGCATTGAACGGTTTTGGGCAGTCTATATGAAAATGTGTAAACGAACGGCCGTCGAACCGACAGATGCCGTTGAACGTACCGAACCACATCATTCCTTGGCTGTCTTTAAATATTTTGTATACCGTATAATTGGGCAAACCATCTAAATCCGTCATATAATGTATGTGATGGGGGATATTCGCCATTAATGGAATACACTTATGATACGGGAGGATGGTGGCAAAAACAAATATCAATAGATAGGTTCGGAAAACTTTCATGAATCGATTTATTTCGTTAACGTCTGCAAATTTATATTTTTAGGCGCAGGATTGCAAGTTTTGGCCTTGCAAATTAGGTGGAAAAGGCTTGAAAAAGTGGTGTTCCCCGCATGGAAGCTCATATCTGCAAGTCCGTCCAATTTTTACAGACTGCTGATTGGGGGGGGTAAATATTTGTGTTTCAGTATATTATATAGTTATTAGTCTGATGAAATCTCAATAAACGCCATGAAAAGGACAAGGGGTTGTTTTTTGATTTTCCAATCCATAATTTTGCGATGTCCAAAAGGCGAATAAATATTAAAACACATAATATCATGAAAGAGCTGAACGAAATTCCTAAAAAAGAGTTGGTGGCAGAAGCTTATGCCCTTTATCGCGAAAAGCTAGTGGCTTATGCTTATAAACGTATCCATGACATGGAGGATGCCGAAGATGCCGTGCAGGACGCATTCATCCGAATCCTGAATATGGGGGACATGGTGTGTGTCGCTACCATCCGTAATCTTGCGTTTACGGTCGTCCAGAACATTTTGGTCGACCGGCTGAGGGGACGGGTGAGAAAAGCTGAGGCCTATTCGTATATGTATGACTTCCGGTCGGAAGCCTCGGACGAGATGGAGCAGAAAATACATGCCCAAAGTCTGGTGGAGAACGAACATGTACGGATGAAGGCATTGCCATTGGCTTGCCGGAACGTGTATTACCTGAACCGTTTCAGGGAGAAGTCGGCCGAGGAGATTGCACAGCAACTCCATGTCAGCCGCCGCACGGTACAGGCGCAAATACAGAAAGGCCGTATGTTGGTTAGGGCTTATCTTAAAGCTGTCGGGGAATATTGAATCCTGAGTATGTTTTTGTATTTTTACCTTAAAAAAGAAAAGAGCCATGGATATATTGAGATTTTGTTGGTGTGCCGTGTGGGTGATAGGAACAGTGAATATATGGGGAGCACGTGTGGCCGGAGTTTGGGACGAGATTGTCTTCGGACAGCCGTCTTCCGAGCGTAGACATGGTTTTTCCGACAAGGCAACCGAGATTGTCAGAGGAGGGATGGAAGAACCGGCCCGTGTGTTGTTGCCTGTGCCCGGCGAACGAGTGGAGGGTGGTAATATGACCTTCACGATGGAAGTGGATCCGGAGCGGCAGAATTACTTCACCGCCCGTTTTTGGGGTTCCGACAGTGGGAACAGCAATCTGTTGATATTGTTTTGCGAGGGAAAGCAGGTGGGTTACCGCCATTTGGGCGACTACGACGTGTTGGATATCGCCAATGAGGATTTGCCGCGTCCGGGACATTTTACTTATACCACCGTGCCCTTGCCGCTCAGCATGACGAAAGGGAAGAAGAAAATAGAATTGAGCATCCGCTCCACCGGACGTATCGCACGTTACGGAAATTCTTTCGACGCGTACCAGAAAGTAATGGAGAAACCGTCGAAGGCCATTTATAAAGGGTATACCCATACAGAGGCCTGTTTCCGGCCTTCCAAGAAAGAAATTCGGGAATTCGAGCAGGGAGAGCGCCGGGTGCGTACGGCACCGGGTGAAGAAGTCATGGAGGAAGTCAGGCAATTTGTGAACCGCCAGATATCCGGCTATATGAAGAAAACGGAAATCGATCAGGAAACTGCAGCCCTTTTGGCATACGCTTACCACGAACCTTGGACGGTGGCTTACCGGAACAAAGCCGTGGCGGAGCTAGTCATCCGTACGGCCGACCAATATTATGAACGTTTTGCCCGTGAACCCAAATCGGTTTACGACGGTTCATGGCTGACAGTTGGTCCCCTGTGCGAGGCTTTGAATGTATTCTTGCCGGAGATTCGTGAAGTGTGGGACGGGAAAATGGCCAACGGGCGTACGCGGAGGGAAAACTGGACGGACATGTTTGCCGCGTGTGTGGACTATGCCAAGACACACCGCCGTTCGTACACCAACCAAAGCATGATTGTGGATTTACATCTGTATAACGTGAACCGTATGTTGGCTGTTTTTGCACCGGAAAAGGCTCTGCCTGTCTGGCAAGCCTTGGCGTTCATTTATGAATCCATGGGCATAGCCCCGTGGTCGGGCAGTTTGTCGGCCGACGGGCTGCCTACGTGGCTGTTGGGGAAGACATATTACCAGTTTTCACAGGACGGACTGAGCAAGGAATTGGGCTACGTGGGCGGCTATGGCGAAATACTGAACTGGATGGTGCATCTTTATGAGGCTACGGGTGAACGCGGCCTGACGGACACTCGTGACCCCTTGGTTCGTGCCCAGATGTTGAAAATCCTGCATGCGCGGAGCCATTTCCGTTATCCCACGCCAGATAATGAGGGATATGCCGCCATGCGTGGCGAATCGGTCATCGGTTGGCGTGATCATGGCTATTATCCGGCAGGCATCACTTACGGTGAGCGCGGCTACCATCGCGAGGGTACGCCCATCATGGCTGCGGCCGCCACGTTGGATCCTGAAGCGGTGGCATACGCCCAACAAATGATGGAGGACAACCAGTTCTTTGCCGTGGTCAAGGAGAAGATGAAAGACCGAGGATTGAATTCCACCTATACGCTCTTGCGTTTGCCGGGCGAATATGAGCTGATTATGAAACAGCCGCGCCGTGAAGGACGTCTGCCCATGTCGGAAGGCATGCCGGACGTGCTGTTTTCGGACGAGGAAGTAGGCGTGGTGGCGTTGAAGAACGGGGATGAAATCCTATACACATCTTTGTATTGGCGGGCCAATTTCGCGGTGAACTTCTTGGCGCGTGTACACTACATCACTCCTGAATGCGACCGTGTGGCCACCGTGTTCGAAGACATCCGGTATACACCGAGCGGATATACCTACACCCGTCCCGAACGGAACAATCTCTTTTTCTCTCCCGCGCGGAATTTCTATCCCGAGGTAAAGTCGGCTCATACCGGTGAGCAGCTTCCGATAGCGAGGATACCCGATGGTGTGGAGTTTAAGCCCGGACAGGAAAGCGTCTATGCCGGAAAGGGGGATTTCTATACCTTGCGTTACGGTAAATATCTGATAGCCATGAACTGTACCCGTGACCGGACATTCGAGGTGGCGGTCCCGACGGAGGGACGGGTACATACCTTCCCCGGAAAAGAAGTCGTAAGGGATAAGGTCTTGACAGTACAGCCACGTTCGACAACGGTACTGATAGTGGAATGATCAATCTAATAAAATAAAAGAATGGAGTTGAATGACAGGAACCCGTGGCAGAGGAAGGCGGCACGGGCATGGGGAATATTGTGCCTTGCCGTTTGCTTGCCTGTGGGAAGTGAAGCACGTAACGTTTGTCTTTCCACGCCGAACACTTCGCTCGTGTTGGATGTGGAACAGGGTGAAGAACCGAAGTATGTATATTATGGGCGCAGCCTTTCACCGTTGGATGTGGAAAACATCGGCTACGTCAGGAACTGTGACCAACCGGCTTATCCGGCTTATGGACTGGACTGCCCGCACGAGGCGGCATTTGCCGTCCGGCATAGTGACGGGAACTTGTCCACGCAGTTGGAGGTGTGCGCGATGGAAGAAAAGGATACCGGTGAGGCCCGTACGCTTTCCATCCGAATGAAAGACAAGGTATATGATTTCTATGTGACGTTGTATTACAAGGCTTATCGGGATGTGGACATTATCGAGGCATGGTCCTCTTTCCGCAACGAAGAGAAAGGCGAGGTGGTGCTCGGGCAGTTTGCTTCAGCTTATTTGCCCGTGCGTCGCGGCGACGTATGGTTGTCCCGCCTTTACGGGGCGTGGGCCAATGAAGCGCGTTTGGTGCAAGAGCCTTTGCGTCCCGGTATGGAGGTCATCCAAAACAAGGATGGCGTGCGCAATTCCCACACCGCCCATGCGGAAGTGATGTTTTCCTTGGATGGCCGTCCGCAGGAAGACAACGGGAGGGTCATCGGGGCGGCTTTGTGCTATGGCGGTAACTACAAGTTGCGTGTCAATACCGATGAAAGCGAATACCACCATTTCTTTGCCGGCATCAACGAAGACCGTTCGTCCTGGCATCTGGGGCGGGGAGAAGATTTCACCACACCGCCGTTGGCCTTGACGTTCAGCAGTGAAGGTTTGGGGCAGGCCAGCCGGAACTTCCACCGTTGGGGGCGTAAGTACAAGTTGGCGCATGGCGACCGTGAACGCAAAATCCTGTTGAACAGTTGGGAAGGGGTATATTTTAAAATCAACGAAGAAGGTATGGAAGCCATGATGTCCGACATCGCGGCCATGGGCGGAGAGCTTTTCGTGATGGACGACGGGTGGTTTGGCGGAAAATATCCGCGCAACAGCGACAAGACTTCTTTGGGCGACTGGGTGACCGACCGCCGGAAACTGCCCGGAGGGGTGGGCAAGTTACTCCGTGAGGCAGAGAAGCGCGGCATCAAATTCGGTATTTGGATAGAACCTGAAATGACGAATACCCGGAGCGAACTGTATGAGAAGCATCCCGATTGGATTGTACAGGCTCCCGGACGAGAGCCGGTAACCGGTCGCGGCGGGACACAGTTGGTGTTGGATTTGTCCAATCCCGATGTGCAGGATTACGTGTTCGGCGTGGTGGACAGCCTAATGACGAAGTATCCCGGTATAGATTATATCAAGTGGGATGCCAATATGGGCATACTGAATCACGGCTCGCATTATCTCGAAGGTAACCGGCAAAGCCATCTGTATATAGCCTACCATCGCGGATTTGAGGCGGTGTGCCGCCGTATCAGGGAGAAATACCCTGACTTGACCCTGCAAGCTTGCGCACAAGGCGGAGGACGGGCCAATTACGGTGTGTTGCCTTACTTCGACGAGTTTTGGGTGAGCGACAACACCGATGCCTTGCAACGCATCTATATGCAGTGGGGGACATCGTATTTCTTTCCGGCCATGGCCATGGCCAGCCATATCAGTGCGGCACCCAACCACCAGACATTCCGTACGGTACCTTTGAAGTTCCGTATCGACGTGGTTATGAGTGGCCGTCTCGGTATGGAGATACAACCGAAGGACATGACGGAAGAAGAGAAGGAGATGTGCCGCAGGGCCATCGCGGATTACAAGACCATCCGTCCGGTCGTGCAGAAAGGAGACCTTTACCGCCTGTTGTCTCCTTATGAGGGTTTGGGAGCCGCTTCCTTGATGTACGTCTCGCAGGATAAGGCGGAGGCTGTGTTCTATTGGTGGAAGACGGAACATTTCATGAACCAGCACTTGCCACGTGTCAGGATGTCCGGGCTGGATGCCGAGAAGAACTACCGTATCCGCGAGTTGAACCGTATCGACAACCAGCCCTTGCCTTACGAGGGTAAGGTCGTGAGCGGGGCTTTCCTGATGGCCAACGGCTTGGAGTTGCCATACGTGCATCAGGTGGAACGCAACCGTAAAAACGCTTATTCAAGCAGAGTGATTTACTTGGAGGATGCCGGGGATTGATGATGTTTCCTGCGGTTTTCCTTTGATTGTCATAACCTTAAAAAGAACGTGAAATGAAAAAGTTGGTAGTATGGGCCGTGTGCGTCGCGGCATGTATTCCGGGGTTGGCGCAGACTTTGCAAGCTCCTTTCGTACATCCGGGGTTGAACCATTCCCGTGCCGATTTGGACCGGATGAAAGAGAAAGTCCTGGCTAAGGAACATCCTTGGATTGAGGGGTGGGATTCCTTGTGCAATTTCCGGGATTCCCGTGCAGATTTCAAAGCCAGTCCGAAACCTACTTTAGGAGGGTCTGACGGTACGCGGCAAAGGGCCGAACGCGATGCGAAGGCGGCCTATTACAACATGTTGCGTTGGTATGTGACCGGAGATGAGTCGCATGCCCGTTGTGCCGTGGACATATTGAACGATTGGTCGAACAGCATAAAAAGCGTGGTGACGGGAGAATTGTTCATGTTGCCGGTAGCGGCTTTTATGAAAGCTGCCGACCTCGTCCGGTTGTATCCCGGATGGGAGCAGGAAGATCGGGAGCGTTTTGAAAAAATGGCCCGTGATTATTTCTATCCGGCTTGCCGGGATTTCTTGGGCACGCCGGGATCTTGGCCCGGATGGGACGGCCCGGCCAACACGTGCTGCCTTTACATCGGAGTGTATCTTGATGATGCCGAAATGGTGAACAGTGCCATCGACTATTATAAAAACGGGGCAAGCGGAGGCAGTATCAACCAAGGTATTGTCTTTGACGGCCAACCTACGGAAATGGGACGTGACCAACCCCATGCAGTGATTGGACTAGATTTTTATGCAGACCTCTGCCAGACGTTGTGGAATCAGGGAGTGGATATGTTTTCCTATCAGGACAACCTGTTGCTGAAAGGTTTTGAATATTATGCCAAGTTCAATCTCGAACATCCCGTAGATTGGGAACCTATCGTATACCAAGGGCATAAATTTTACTATCCTGCGCCGTCCAGCGGGAATCCCGGTTCCATGCCGAACAACCGCATATTGGCAAATGAACTGGTATATCACCATTATGTAGACCGGAAAGGGCTTGATGCCCCTTGGTTGCGCACGATGATGAAACTGAAAAACGTGGACGTGCTGTACGGTTTGATGTACACTTGTTCCGATACGACCACGGCGTATGTGCCTTGTCCCGTACCTCCCGTGCCGGAAGGGCTGGAAGCGCAGGGAGGGTTGCACCGGATTGCTTTGGATTGGAAGCCGGCAGGTGGAGATGTGGCAAATGGTTACGACATACAACGTTCCATGTCGCCGGACGGTGGTTTTGAAACCATAGGAAGTTGGTCGGGCAATGCCACTTCGGAGTATGCCGATACAGCCATCGTTCCGGGAAAGACTTATTATTACCGTGTGCGGGCCAAGAACCAGTCTGGTGAGAGCGGTTGGACGGCTCCCGTGAGTGCTACGGCGGAACAAGGAACTACCACGTTATTTCCGGCCGGATGGACGCAGAGGGATATTGACAAGGAAGACTGGATGATAGACGGGGTGACAAAGTATGCTCCGGTAAACGGTAACACTTTCGTGGTAACCGGTTCCGGACGGGATATATACAGGCCGGACCATCCGGAAGGTAATTTCACATACTCGGCGGTTAGCGGTGATTTTGAATTAGTGGCCAGGATGTTTTCGGGCGAACAGTTCGGAAACAAAGAGAAATTCGGGCTTGTGGTACGGGAGAACACTACGACATCTTCCCAAAAAGTCATGTTGTGGGTAGGCGATGCCGGAACGCGGCAAACCCATTTCATTTGGCGAGGTACGTCCGACGGTGGCGGATGGATAGACGGAAGCGACCACACATGGATGCCGTTTTGGTTCAAACTGGTGCGCAAGGGCGATAAGTTTGAAGCATACGTTTCCGATTACGGAACGGTCTGGCACCAGATTGGGGCGGCGGACATCCCGTTCCCGACGGATTGTTTGGCCGGAATATGGGTCTGCGGCGGTGGCGGCCGCCCGGAGGGCTATACCGTAAGTTTCGACCATGTGTCCTTGACGGCTGCCGGTACGGCCTTGCCGCCCATGCCGGAGAATTTGAAAGTGGAAACATCGGGCAGCACGGCCTTGAAACTGTCTTGGAGCACCCAAGGCCATGTGTCGGCTTATAAACTGTGCCGCGCCACATCGCCTGACGGGCCGTTTGTCACGTTGGCCACCAATTTGTCCGAACCTTCGTATGTGGACGACGGTCTGGAGCCTGCCACCACCTATTATTATAAGGTATGGTCTTCCAATGCTGCCGGTGAGAGTAATGGGTGTGCAGAAGGTTCCGCTTCCACATCCGCCTTGTCTTTGCCTTCCGCTCCTTCAGGAGTAGAGGCTTTTGCGGGTAACGGTTTCGTGGGACTGTCGTGGGAGGCTACTGGCGAGCGTACGGCCTATTACCAAGTGCGGCGCGGTACTTCCTTTGGAGGACCCTATACTTTGATGGGGCGTGCGATGGACTGCCGTTTTACGGACCACAAAGTGGACAACGGCCAGATGTATTATTATGTGGTGTCGGCCGTGAATGCCGTAGGCGAGGGCAAAGCTTCCGACGAGGCAAAAGCCTATCCCCAGGTGGGCCGTTGCCAGTACTGGCCGTTGGACGAAGGCTCCGGAACGGAGGCCACGGACGTGTGGAACGGCGGTGTGGCGCAGTTGGTGGGTAATGTTGGGTACGAAGGCGGCAAGTTCCATTCCGGTGTACGCCTGAATGGCGGCTACCTGTCCTTTCCTTCCGGTTGGGCATCGGGTTGGAAGGACTTCAGCCTGTCGCTTTGGGTGAGACCTGAGCGTGTGGAGAATTGGGCACGTATTGTGGACTGCAACCGGGGCACGGACAATAATTTCTTTTTGACGGTCCAAGCCGCGCAGACCGGCTTCTTGCGTTATGCCATCACCCAGGGCGGTAATTCGGATGAACAGCAAATCAACACGAATTTTAAAATGAAAGCCGGAGCGTGGACGCACATCGTGCTGACGCAAAAGGGGAACACGGGAATCCTCTATGCCAATGGGGTGGAGGTGGGCCGGAATGAGAACCTGACCTTGTCGCCGTCTTCCTTGGGAGCGACCACGCAAAACTTCATCGGGCGTTCGGCTTACGCTTCCGACCCTTCTCTTTTCGGTTGGGTGGACGACGTTCGCGTGTACGATTGTGCCTTGGATGCCGGTCAGGTTTCGGCTTTATATGGAGCCGCCACGCAGGCCATCACTTTTGGGGAGTTGGCAGAATGCAAGGTGGGCGATGAGGCTTTCACGCCTCCGGTATCCTCCACTTCCGGTCTTTCCGTGGCTTTGAAGAGTTCCGCTCCTTCCGTGGTTGAAGTGGTGGACGGCCACGGCCTTTTGCCTTTGTCGGCGGGCCGTTCCGAAATCACGGCGTTGCAAACGGGCAATTTGCTTTATGTTTCCGCACTCCCCATAGTCCGTACGCAGGTCGTGTCCGAGGGAAGCGGTGTGGAAAGTACGGCGCAGGCCGGAGCGGAATGGTGTGCGGAAGTTTCCGGCGGCAGGCTTACGGTCCGCTTCTCATCAGTTCCAGCCCGTAATACGGTTGTCGGCCTGTATTCGCTGTCCGGTACATTGGTCGGCACGGTCGGGGTTTCCGGAGGTTTGGAATGTGGTATGCCGGTCGGTCACATGTCTTCCGGTGTATATCTGTTGAAGGTATCCGACGGAGAACATACGGGTGTGCGTAAAATCATATTATAATAAAATAAATTCAAAAAGAACTTTATGCGTGTGAGACAATGGCTTTGCGGAGCATTGATGAGTGTGGTGGCGGCAGGATGCCAAGACACATCCGTCGCGACAGAAGAAGTAGTGGTGGACTTAAGCCGACGTGGGGTGGAAATATCCCCTGCGATGTACGGCCTGTTTTTTGAGGAAATCAACCATGCCGGGGATGGAGGTTTGTATGCCGAGTTGGTGCAGAACCGTAGTTTTGAGGAGGACGTGATACCCAAAGGTTACCGGGTGGACGGTCTGAAGTTGCGGCCGGTGGCGCGGAAATATCATTTGACGGGTGAAGTACGCGACCGTTCTTTTGAATGGCATGGTGGGAAGGTAAGGGCTTGGAGCCTGAAAACCGGAGACCCGTCGGCAGCATCCATGCGGTTGACCCAAGACCGCCCAAAGTTCGCCACGGCACCGAATAACCTGGAAGTCACGGTGCGTGGCTCGCAAAGTCCGGTACAAGTCATCAACGAGGGGTATTGGGGTATGGGACTTAAAAAGGGCGAACGTTATCATTTGCGCACGATTCTTCGTCTGGCTCCCGGTTACCGGGGTACGGTCGTCGCCAAAATGCTTTCTGCATCGGGGGACGTTTTGGCCTTGGCCCCCGTGGCTTGTCCGGCTGACGGCGAGTGGCATGATGTGAAACTGGTACTCACGCCTTCCGCAACGGACGGCAAGGCTTCGTTGGCTTTGGAGTTCAATGCACCCGGCAAGGCTTGGTTGGACTATGTGTCTTTGTTTCCAGAACAGACGTTCAAGCAACGTCCGAACGGCTTACGTAAGGATGTGGCGGAAATGTTGGCCGAACTCCGTCCCGCTTTTTTCCGTTGGCCCGGTGGTTGCGTGGTGGAAGGCATCACCTTGGACAACCGTTTTGAATGGAAAAAAACATTGGGTGATCCGGCGGCACGTCCCGGAGAATACAGCACGTGGGGCTACCGTTGTTCGTACGGTTTCGGTTATTATGAAATGTTGCAGTTCTGCGAGGATGTCGGAGCCAAGGCCATGTTCGTATGCAATGTAGGGTTAGGTTGCCAGTTCCGTATGGGAGATGCTTCTTCCGAGGGCGACATACCTTATTATATACAAGATTGTCTGGACGCGATAGAATACGCTTTGGGCGATACGTCTACCCAGTGGGGGGCACGCCGGGCTGCCGATGGCCATCCCGCGCCTTTCCCCTTGCAGTATGTGGAAATCGGGAACGAAAATTGGGGGCCGGAGTATGACCGACGTTTCGACTTGTTTTATCAGGCTGTCAAAAAGAAGTATCCGCAGCTTACATTAATATATAATGAGATGCCCGAACGCAACGGCCCGATGCAGATTACGAAGACCGACATGGTCGATCCGCATTATTACGTGGCTCCCGAATTCTTTTTCCGCAATACGGATATGTTCGATGATTACGAGCGAGGCAAGCATACGGTATATGTGGGTGAATATGCCTGCAACCGGGGAGTGGGCGGAGGCAACATGTTGGCGGCTTTGTCCGAAGCAGCCTTTATTGGCGGCATGGAGAAGAACGGCGATTTGGTCCGGATGGCTTCGTATGCCCCATTGTTGGAAAACCGGAACAATCGGAAATGGCCGACCAATCTGATTTGGTTCGATTCCGAACAAGTCGTAGGCCGGGCTTCATATTACGTGCAACAGATGGCTGCGGAAAACAAGCCTACGTACACCGTGCCGAACGACAAGGTACTGAAAGGGGCCGGTACGGCGGCGTATCCTTCAGGGCATGTGGGCTTCGGTTCGTGGATGACCCAAGTAGAGTTCAAGGATATCAAGCTGATATCGGGCGGTAAGCCCGTGCCGTTGTCCTTGGAAGACTTCTCACGCCGGAACGGCGCATGGAAGTATGAAGGCAAGGTCTTGTCTCAGGTTTCCAACGAGGCCGGTACGCAGTACATCCTGAATGGTGTGGACAGTCAGGATTTCGTGTTGGAGTGTAAGGCACGGAAGATGGGAGGTTCGGAAGGTTTCCTGCTATATTTCGGCATGACGGGCAACGGGCAGGACGGATATATGTACAATATCGGGGGATGGGGCAACAGCAAGGTGATGTTGCAACAGATTGCGAACAGCAACCGGGGAAAAGTATTGGCTGAACGTCCTTACGAAGGATTGGAAACGGGCCTTTGGTACGATTTAAAATTGATTGTCAGTCCCCATAAGAGCGAACTCTATGTGAATGGGGTGCGTATGTTATCGCACGAACCCGCCCCCGTGCCGTTGCAGTTCGTGGCTTCCGGTTATGACGAACCGCGTGGGGAATTGGTCTTGAAGGTGGTCAATGCTACAGAAACCCCTTATCCCGTCACGTTCCGTCTCAAAGGTGCCGGCGACGTAGTACCCGACGGGCAAGTCATTACCTTGGCGGCAGACAGTGCTTTGGCAGAAAACTCTTTCGAAGAGCCACGTAAGATTACGCCTGTGGTTTCCGCGTATGGGGACTTCGGCCGGAAGTTTACCTATGAGTTCCGTCCGTTCTCTTATACGATATTGCGCATTAAGGCTGAAAAAGAAACTTTACCTGAAACATGATGTAAAACGCTAAAAACATGAAAGGAATGGGAAAATGTAAAATGGCCATCTTGTTGTGCCTGATGGCTTGGACGGTGCAGGCACAAATACGGGTGAGTGAATGGCCCGAAGGAAAAGAAGGGCTGAAACGGAATCCGGATTACGAGGTGTACGTAAAGCCTCTTGCAGGCAGTGACAGTGAGTGGAGGCAAGTTCCGAATCTGGATTGCGAAGTGGATGTGCGGAAAGTCCGTCACGCTTCTTTTGCCGAATTCGAGATGGGTGGGCCAGTGGCGGTGAAGGTCAGGAACTGCCGTGCCGATGCTTTGGGCGCAGACGGCCGGATGGCAGTGAAGGTGAAACCGGCTTCACGGGGCATTGTGGCCCGGCAGGTGGACGAGCGTACGGTGGAGTTCGCCTTGCAGCGTCCGGAATTCCTGAGTGTGGAATTCAACGGCGAGCGGAAACAGAATCTGCATGTTTTTGCCAATGCCATGCTTACGGAAACCTATACAGGCGATGAACCGGGCACTATCAACTGGACGGCTCCAAACGCGCAGGACATATTCATGCAGGACGCACGGCTGATTTATTTCGGACCGGGCGTGCATAAGCCCAAGGATTTGCCTAGCGGGGAAATCAAGATACCGAGCCATACGACCGTTTATCTGGCACCGGGCGCGGTGGTCCGCGCACGGCTTATTGTAGACCGTGCCGAGGATGTGCGCATCATCGGGCGGGGCATCATTGCCCATCCGTTGCGCGGCATCGAAATCACCTATTCCAAGGACGTATTGGTGGACGGTGTGACCGTATTGAACCCACAGCATTATACGGTATATGGCGGACAGTCGGAAAACATCACCATCCGTAACCTCAAGTCTTTTTCTGCCCGTCCTTGGAGCGACGGCATAGACCTGATGTGTTGCCGGCATGTGAAAATCCACAACGTGTTCCTGCGTAATTCGGACGACTGCATTGCCCTTTACAACCACCGTTGGTGGTATTGGGGAGGAAGTAGTGACTTTGACATTTCGAGGGCCACTCTGTGGTGCGACTGGGCGCATCCGGTCAATATCGGGACGCATGGCGACGACCGTAGCGAGACCGGCGAGACATTGGAAAACGTGCGCATACATGATTGCGACATCCTTTTCCATGCAGGCGACGGCATGCTTACCATCGGTTGCGGTGACAAGAATACCATCCGCGATGTGACGTATGATTCCATTCGCATAGAAGACGTGCCGAAAGCCCGCTTATTCGAGATGCGCGTGGATTACAGTGAAAAGTATAACCGTGCGCCAGGCAACCGTGTCGAAAATGTCCGTTTCCGCAATATTTCGGTGACGGCCCCGGAGGGGAATATCAATCCTAGCCTGATTATAGACTACGACAAACAGAGGAGCGTAGGAGGGTACACGTTGGAGAATGTGACGGTGAACGGCCGTCCGTTCCGTCCGGAAACAGATGTGGTACGCACGATGACGGTGAAATGAAATGTTGATTTTTTAAATTATTTGTAAACCAATAAATATGAAAAGAAACGTATTATTATGGATTGGGTTGGGATGCACATATCTTTCGGTGGCAGCTCAACAGATTGAGATGGTTACGACTACAGCTACGGAACGTTGGAAGGGGCAGAAGGTCAAAGTGTTGAAAAATGACGGGCAAAAGGCTGATGTGTATGTTTATACGGACAGCCTGATGCAAGAGGTAGACGGGTTTGGCGGGACTTTCAACGAACTGGGTTGGGATGCTTTGCAGTGTTTGGATGCAGAAGAACGTGGAAAAGTCATGGAAGCCTTGTTTGCTAAAGAAGGCATAAACTTCGCTTACGGGCGTACACCGATAGCTTGTAGCGATTATGCTTTTGCCTATTACTCTTATGATGACGTGAAAGACGATTATGAGATGCGTAATTTCAATGTCGGGCGTGACCGTTATACTTTGATACCCTACATTAAGGAAGCCTTGAAGTTGAGGCCAGACTTGAAATTGTGGGCCAGTCCGTGGACACCCCCCATCTGGATGAAAATCAATGAGCATTATTCTCTGAAAAGCCATGGGGTGGATAAGTTAGGGACGGGACACAACCGTCTTGATCCCCGTCGGGCCACATTCATCCATACGACCGGCTTCAACATGCAGGTCGGCTACTTGGAGGCATACGCACTTTATTTTTCCAAATACATTCAGGAATACCGGAAAAATGGGGTGAACATCAGCATGGTGATGCCGCAGAACGAAATCGCTTGGCAACCGGCTTGGCCGTCTTGTACATGGCGCCCCGAGGATCTGGCCATTTTCGTCGGTAAGTTCCTGGCCCCGCAATTTAAGAAAGACGGTATCGATACTGAGATTTGGCTGGGTACGGTGAACTATCCGAATCCCGATTATGTGCGTGCGTTCTTGAAAGACAAGGATGCAGCTGCGGCCATCGATGGTATCGGAGTACAATGGACGGGAAAGCAAGCGTTACCGGTTATTCAGCGCGAATACCCCCGTTACCGTTACATGCAGACGGAAAACGAATGCGGCGACGGGGAAAACGACTGGACTTCGCTTGAACGAAGTTGGAAAGCCGTGGTGCATTGTTTCAACCATGGCGTGAGTTCCTATATGTATTGGAACATGGTGTTGGATGAGACGGGCAAAAGTGGTTGGGATTGGGCTCAAAACTCCTTGGTGAGGGTGAACCGCCAGACACGTGAGGTGGTCTATACCGATGAGTTTTATTTGATGAAACACCTGTCGCATTTTGTGCAGCCCGGGAGTCGGCGGTTGAAAGTGTCTGCCCCTGGGAACATGTTGGCTTTCCGTAACCATGAGGGCAAGACGGTGGTTGTGACATACAATTCAGGACCGCAACCAGAAAAGCGTAACCTGCAAATAGGCGGCCAACGGTTGGAATTCGAGTTACCACCCCTCTCCCTTTCCACATTGGTTTGTGGATAAATGTGATGAGGCCGTAGGTATTTTCTCGTTCCCAATCGTAGTAGGAAATAGGAGAAGTTATAAAATTATGGTTTAACTTTAAATTTTTGTTTTTATGAGACTAAGACATTTACTTGGCGCGTCTTTGCTGTGCTATGCCGGCATGTCCGGGGCACGTGACGTTCACGGGGTGAACGGGTATTACAACTGGACAACAGCCCAGATGCAGTCTGGTGTCAACATTTCTTTGGACAACAACGGAAAGAAATGGGCACAGTGGAATCCGAGTTTTGGATTCGAAGGAGATTATCTCCGGTGGATTCTCGGGGTGAATAACACGGCGTTGGAACCGGCCAAGGGGGGCTTCCAATTCCGTTCCGGAATTAAGTTTAATGAGCAAGTAAGCGGTGCGGGATTTATGACAATGCGTCCGGAATATCCGGTGTTTGTGTGCAAGATGTCCATTCCTCGACACTCGGAGGCCGCACAGCCGGGTAACAGCAATACTTGGATAAGTTTCCGGTGGAATAATCCTTATACAGGTAAGGTGAACGACCCGATGCCGAATGACGGAGGCGGTGGATTCTGGGGATTTAAGGAGAAGTTGGATGTGGTGAAATCCCATTGCCCATGGAGCAAAGATGCCTTGGGGCGCGATTCCATCTATTTATATAATGCGGCGCGAGAAGACTCCACATTGTCCATCCGTATCAATGACAAGGGAACGTCTCCCACACCCCAAAAGGGCGATACGGTATGGTATATGAAACGTTTGCCTGTGACGGAAGACCAGGAGCGTTGTGAAATTCTGGTGGCCATTAACTTTGCGTCCATCTTGGATTCATCGAGCGTGGCTTTGCCGTCGCGCCGCCTGATAGACCGCGTGCCAATCCGCCTTTCGGAGTTTACGGTGAACTGCATATCGCGTTCCGATACCATGTACGTGGAGACGGATGAGAACGGTGATACGATCTTCTCCCGTGCCAAGACGCGTGACGAGTTGCCGTACATGGAAGTGAAATGGCTGAAGACCTTCCCGTCCATGGATGCGGTGGTAAAGAGCCTGACAGCAGAGAACAACTGGGGTGACGGTGAAAAGGCTGACCCGCAAAAGGATGTGCTGAACACAGCCTTGTACGAGGCTGAGAAAATCATCAAGGGTTTCCAAAACTACATGGGGGATGCT
>UMJG01002345.1_pt1 | contig 22662 bp, 26 predicted proteins | sample 1965981 | NCBI WGS metagenome assembly UMJG01 (sample SAMEA4836144, study PRJEB28245) | human gut metagenome | biome: gut microbiome; material: fecal sample | place: Denmark | collected 2008 | reverse complement strand
CAATTTTGCTCCAAAATGGCCCCAACATAGCCAATTGACATTGGCGTTCCTTATATCCTCGGCATGAATGCCGGGGCTTTACGGAACTCGCGGTAAAAATAGTTAACAAACTGTCGCGTAGCAAACTTGCTGAGTTTCAAAAATTAGTTTGAGACGGCGAGTGCTACGCGCCATCTTTTTTTATATTGCTCCTTAGGTGCCTTTAACCTATCAATAATTATCCTTTAGAGCAAAGGTGCAGGCCGACAACACCAACGATACATACTCCAATAAAAAAAATTTGTCCCTTAGTAAGGCTTTCATTGAAGAGTAAAGCACCTGCTACGAGTACACCAACAGCACCAAGCGTTGTCCAAATGGCATATGTGAGTCCTGAAGGCAGAGTCCTCATCACACGCGCTAAAAGATACATGTTCGCACAAGTGAGAGCTATAGGTATAAGTGCAAAAAATCGACTAAGTGAAAAGTAGGATAATGCTTTGAGGCTGCATCCCCAAGCGATTTCAGTCACAACAGCGACCATCAACAGAGCCCAAGTTGAAAGCATCTTGAATTTCCTTTATTTTGGGCTCATGATGAAATATCCCTTCTGCCTGCATGGAAACCCACAGATGCAGGCAGAAGCGAGACGGTTACGAACTCCCATCAGGCGTGCTCATTTTAACAAATCTCTGCTTGAAGTTTGACCGCTTGATCATCACTTCTGTTTTATTCTTAAGTGGTAGTTTGTTAATTATTTTTATTTCGCCTTAATAAATTGCACTTTAATCCGATTACTCGTCTGGATTAATGGTGTTGACAAACGGCCAGGGGCCGCTGAAGTCACTCTGGAAAGGCAGTTGACCGAAATGAGTCACCCAACCATCTTCCAAGAAGGTATGCATCGCATAGCCCGGCGTTTCAAATACAAATTCATCACCACCTTTAGGCGTCAAGTCCAGGAGCATTTGCAGCGAAACGGACGGAGCAGTCACAACGACAGTTCCTGTCTTTGTTAAAGTGGTTACTGGACGGTGTAGGTGCCCCGTGCACATGCGCACATTCTTGTGGCGTTTCAAAATGTCTAGAAGACGCTCAGCGTTACCAAAGGGCTCATCCATGTAACCCATTCCAGGTTTGACCGGTGTGTGATGTGAAAAAACCAACGTCGGTTTGTTTACTTTTTCAAGTTCAGTTTCCAACTTATCTAACACCGCATCGGGCACAGCCCCCCAGTGAATGCCCGGCTGCAACGTATCCAAAAGAAATAGGAAGTAATCACCCAAGTCCACAGAAAAACTTAAATTTTGCTCACTGAAATAACCGGGGCAGAAAGAACTCAACGATTCCAAAAACGGTTTTCTGCGATCGTGATTACCGGGAACCATGAAGCTAGGACGACCCAGTGATGAAAATACCGCGCGAATCAGATGGTAGGCATCAATATTGCCGTCACAACTTAAGTCTCCGGTTACTACGATGGCCTCATATTCATTTTCATGATGTTTAAGCCATTCGGTCAATTCAATCATGCGGCGAGCCGTGTTGGCCTTGGCATAGGCCAATTTCCCAACCGGCTCAACGTGCAAATCGGAAATATGCAAAATAGGTTTCATTTTTAACCCTTAAAAACCATTAAGTCCTCAGCCCCAATTGCCAAATAGCCCTCGCAGCCCGACTGAATGTCTGGCGAGATCTCGGTCATATTCACTTTAACCAACTTCCCGGCCTGCTCTTTGAGCTCTACAGAAATGCGAACAAAACTACCCATAAAATGAAAATCGCGAACAATCACAGGAATTTTCAGTTCATTGCAATGGTTAGCTCCGTTCGGACAAATCACTGTAGCTGCATCCGGACGGAAGAATGCTAAAACATCCCCATTCATTTCCTTTTCCAAACGATCCTTGCTACTCGCAGCCAACTTAGAGACTTCAATTTTCACATTACCAAAGTGCAGCATACCGTTTTCTAAACGACCGTGTAACTTATTGCTGTTACCTACAAAACCCGCAACAAAGTCCGTGCTCGGATTATCCCAAACATTCTTCGGAGTATCGGCCTGGTGGATCACACCGCCTTGCATAACAACGATCTTGTCACCCAAAACCATGGCTTCATCCTGATCATGAGTCACAATAACGGCGGTAATGCCTAATTGCTTCAAAATAACGGCCAGTTCTTCACGAACCTTGTGCCGCAAAAGTGCATCCAATGCCGTAAGCGGTTCATCAAGCAGTAGTACTCTCGGACGAATCGCTAACGCACGCGCTAAGGCCACGCGCTGACGTTGACCACCAGAAAGCGCCAAAACCGATCGATCCGCATAGGGCTCCAGATTAACGAGCTGAAGCATTTCCTTAACCGTCTCGCGAATCTTTTCAGGATTTTCCTTTCTGACCGCCAAACCGTAAGCTACGTTTTCTTCAACGGTCATATTCGGAAACAAGGCGTAAGACTGGAACATGAAACCTATTTGACGTTTTTCTGCGGGTAGCCCGGTAACATTTTTGCCGCCAATCCAAATTTCTGAGCCTTCATCGGGCGTTTCCAAGCCTGCGATCATTCTTAACAGTGTTGTCTTACCGCAACCGGATGGCCCCAACAAAACCGTTCGACAACCGGCATCCAACGTTAACGAAAACGGAGACAAAACCAAAGTAGATCCGTAGTGTTTGCTCACATTTTTCAGCTCAATGGAGACAGATTCTTGCATTTGTCAATCATCCTTCACAATTCAATCGTATGACTATTTGCCCTTACGCATCTTGTTTAACCGCTCGGGCAACTTTTGCATCATCGAGAGAAGCGGCACAAGAATTACAAAGAAAATAAACGTGTAGGCACTGCCGATTTCCAAGCGCATCGAAGCGTAGCTATCGGCCAAACCCACCGGCAAGGTCTTGGTATACGGAGTTTGGAGCATCCAGGAAATATTGAATTCTCCCAGTGACACAGTCACCACCATCAAAGCACCAGCCAAAATACCGGGCATAGCAACCGGCACAACAACGCGCCTGAACGTTGTCCAGGCATCTGCTCCCAGCGTTGAAGAGGCCTCCTCATATTGCGACAGCGGCTCAACTCGTAAAACTGCGGCCACGGAACGAACCATAAAGGGTAGACAGAACATCACGTGACCGGCCAACAGAAAGAAAATACTTTGACGGAAATAGGAAAAACCGCCCCAAATCAAAAGAATACCTAAGCCAATGGCAAGCCCCGGCATAGAAAGAGGCAAAATGAACGCCTCTTCGAGGAAAGCCGCCCACTTTTTGCGTTGTTCTCTTACCAACACCCAAGCGGCCGGCACGCCGATAATGACACAAATGACAAGCGCCATCAGCGCCAAAAGCAAGCTTCGCAAAATCGTGTCGCCGTAAAGTTCGAGTACCTTAAAGAGCCACTGCGTGGTCAAGCCAGATTTCACGCCTCTGAAGGCATTCACTGTAAAGGCCGTAATCACCATCTGAACAACGGGCACCATCAAAAAAAGCAATGTCAACCCAGTCAGCACTGCTTCAAATGTCGTCGCTCCATTCATTGGTTTCTTGTAACTAGACATTTTTGCTACCCCTTATGCCGCACCAGTTGTCGCCGAGGTACCGGAGAAACAACGCGCCGCCACAAGCATCGCCCAAGTAATCAAACCCAACACAACCGAAAGCATGGCCGCCGAAGCAATATTGGCCGAAAGCGTGAACTCCGTGTAGATCGTGATCGGAAGCACATTAATATCCGTTGCGAGAGTAAAAGCCGTGCCAAACGCCCCCATTGATGTGGCAAAGCACAAAGCACCCGTTGAAAAAAGCGCCGGCGTCAAGGCAGGAATGGTGACGTCTTTAAGAATCCGAAATGACGAAGCGCCCAATGTTCTGGCTGCTTCTTCGTACATCGGGTCCATTTTCTTAGTGGCCGCCATCACCGTAGTCACCACGCGGGGAATAGAGAAGTAAAGGTAACCCAAGAAAAGTCCAATCATGCCGTAGGCAAAAACCAATTTGCCCATGCTTAAAGTTTGTGTCGCCGATCCGATCAGACCATTTCTGCCTCCCAGCATAATGATCATGAAGCCAACTACAACACCGGGAAACGACAGGGGCAATGTAATCAGCCCCACCACAGTGTCTCTACCCCAGAAACGGTGTCTTTCAAGAAAAAGCCCTGTCAGGCCTCCGACCACCAAACTAGCAAGCGTCACCACAATGGAGAGCAAAATAGTGGAAATAACGCTCGTGCTGTAACGAGGATTAGTGATTACTTCCAAATAAAGCCCTAAACCGCTTTCTGATGAAACTGAAGCCGGCAGTAATCGTAAAACCGGCAAAATAAAAAATGCCAGCAGCACGATTACTGACGGGATGAGATAAAGCCAAATCGTACGAGATTTCATCTTCTCTCATCCTTGATGGTTAACCTTTGGTGGCCTTCAAATACGCCTCGCCGAAAGCTTGCTGAATCGTGGCCATCTTGGCGTAGTCAATGCTCAAGACGCGTTCGTATTCAGAAGCCGGCAGGAACTTAGAGGCGGCAGAGGCAGGAATTTCACCCAAGACCGGGCGTAGGTAGTTTTCCGCCCAGAACTGCTGACCTTTTTCACTCAAGACAAAATCGATCACAGCCTGACCATTTTCACGGTGTGGCGCATTCTTCACCAAGCTCATGACGTAAGGAACCTGAATAGTGCCTTCCTTCGGGATCACAAATTCGATCGGGGCCTTGTCGGTGTACTTAGCACGGTAAGCATCAAAGTCATAATCAAACAAGATGGGAATTTCACCGGACAAGCAGCGAGCATAAGCTGTCTGTTTCGGAATGATCGGTTGATTGTTCAGAAGCTTCTTATAGAAGTCGATACCAGGGGTGAAGTTATCCAACGTGCCCCCTAAAGCCTGGTTAGCAGCCACAGCACAGGCATAACCTACAAACGCGGAGGACGGATCCAAGAACCCGATCATGCCTTCGTACTTCGGATCCAAAAGATCTTGCCAGCTACGCGGCACCGGGATTTTATCGAGAGCCTCAGTATTGACCATGAAACCTACGGTACCAGCGTGAATGGAAACCCAGTGACCGTCAGGATCTTTCAGATTAGCGGGGACTGATTGCCAGCCCTTGCCTTTATAGGCTTCAGTAATTCCGGCTTTCTTGGCGTTAATAGCAAAAGAAATCCCCAAGTACATTGCGTCTGCCACAGGATTTTTTGCTTCCGCGATTACTTGAGAAACAGCCTGACCGGAATTTTTGTTATCAATTGGCACGTGAATACCGGTTTCTTTGGCAATCAATTCAAGCATATTACCCCAGCCGGCCCATTCGGCTGGCACGTTGTAGCAAATTGCCGTTTTTTCTTGAGCGAAAGCGCTCTTAGCCCAAGAACCAGAAGCCAAAACAGCGGCGCTAAATATGGCCTTGTTAAAGTTACGTCTGTTGATCGTTGTCATAATTTCCTCTTAATGTCTAACTCTCTCGGGAGATGGCTCAATGTAAAAACTCCTCTTGTTGAATCAATGAAAGAACAATGACAACTTGATGACAAATATCTTGAACTAGGCAGTTTTACCTAGATATGTGTTTAAATTTGAATAAAAATTCCAGAAGCAGAGAGTACCTGTACAGTTTTTGTAAAAATTTGAAGTTTGATCTAACAAAGCAAGGCGGGCATAGAATCTTGAATAATCCCTTACAACTATTTGATATTTAAGATTAAAAATAAGGGATAAAAAAATCGCCAGCTTTTTCTTCAAGCTAGCGACTGATTTTGGTGCCGTTGACTGACTCGAAGTAGCCCTATTTTCAAGGCATTCATTAAACAGTCAAAAATTAGGTACCTAAAAAGGTACCTAAAAATAAATTCGTAACTTTCTCTAAGTACTAAAAACCCCGTTTCAGCTCACCACCTAAACAGGGTTTTATCATTCATGCTCTTTTGCGTTTTCCGTACACTATCTCATAAGCTAACCTCTCGGCTTCCTGTCGGTTTAACCCTCCATCAAATTCCATTATCGCCGCTCGCTCCTCAAACGCTTCTTTATCACATTCTGTATGTGCATAACACCTATTGAGTGTTGGGAAATTGGGGAAATCGGGGAAATACCCGTAACCATTGGGATTGAGCCTATTTTTCAATTGGGGAATAGTTGGGGAAAACGGGGAAACGCCCGTATTTATTGGCTTAGCGAGCTTTTCCCAGTCCATTTTCCCCACTTTTTCCCCATCTTTTTGAGCGTTATTTCTCATAAGAAACAACTACGCAATAGTAGCGAGCGGGTTTTAAGCCGTATCTTTTACATAGCTCACTATTCGGCGTTAGCTTCATCTGACAGCGATCATTACTTTTCAAAACACCCGCATCCATGAGAATACGCAAACCATTAACGCGGCTTTCCCCGTTTTTGATAAGCACCTCTTTAACAAACGGCGTAGGTTCGTAATACACCTCTTCGCCATCCTGCAAGATGATCCTGATACCTAAACGGTTATCAAGTCGCGTTTCTGATACCCTCTTATCGGCGGAAATAGATGAATGCTCGCTCAAATCCAGCTCATCAAACCTCGCGCCGTGGATTTTATGAAAGCTCAACACCAGAGAAACAAAATCAGCCTCATGTTGTTCTTTGGATTTGAAGCCTGAACGCCATGCGTCATAACACGCCTTAGCAAACTGAACAGCCCGCCCCTCGCTCCACGGTAAAACACCGTAGCGAATGGCGTACTCGCCTGCCGCCGCTACCAAAGCGAAACGCCGCCTGACGCGTCCAACCATTGAATCGGACTCAGTACCGAAAGACTTTGAGAACGTCTCCACGCCCTCTTTTAACTCAGCCGTAAACGCCTCTAACCCCTTCTCATTAATGTCCTGAATCAATTGCTCTATAAAGGCAATTCCAGCCGTTCCGTAGCAATCTGACTCGCTCCATTGTTGGAACTTCAGCGCCAAATCCTCCGATGTCATACAGGGCGGCAAATAGTCGAATATGCCCAATGTTTTATCATTGCCTAACGGGATATTGGCTAAGCGTAATTCCCCGCCCATCTCGTTTTTTAAGCCTGCCGCCTCCATGTATTCCGTAGCGGTCTTTTCACCACTACTGGCAAACAATAGCCGCCATGATGAGCGTTTTCTCACCTGTAGCCCTCGGCTCATACGGTTTTTACCCGTTTCATTGGCTAACATATAAATCATGGCTTTTAAGTCATTGGCGCGCGCCTGATTCATTTCGTCCATAATCAGCGGCAAATCGGGATGACTTTCGGCACTACCTTCTAAGCCGTTATCCGTACTACGCCATGTTCCCATCTCGCCATCACGAACCGCGGGCGCGTACAAACTGCATAAGGCTCTTAATGCTGTCGATTTCCCCTGAGAGGATTGACCAACTAAGTGAAAGCCGCCAGACTCTTGATTAATCAGCCTCATCAATGGCGAGGCAAAACCAATACACATAAAGAACCCAATGCGAGCCGAATAAAGCGCATATTCCCCGATAGTGCGTTGCCATTGTTCAAGCGTTCCCCTTGAGGCGTATTTCGGCTTATTGTCCTCTTTACCGTCAAAAATCAACTGCTCCTCATTGGGTAACTCTCCGATAATCCGATCAGGTAAAACAAACGCGCGTCCTATGCCGTCTTTGTACCATCCGCACGAACCATAGGAAGTCTTTTTAGTCAATGCTCTCACGGGATAGTTTTTAATGAAATCCACCACGCGGTTAGTATTGCCTCGCGTAATGTCCACGAAAATATCAAGCCCGCCGCTTGCTAGTTCCGCTACCACCTTTTGTTGATTCACGGCCAAATCGCTCTGGCTGACATTGATCGAATGCTTTACACCATCATAGTCAGCCCATGAAATGGAGCGCCCCCAATTCCCGCCATCGCTATCGCGGTAAGCGTAATCAATGGAGAGTTTTCCGCAAACCTTTCTCGCGCTATCTTTGTCCTTGCCCGCAGGAATAAAATAAACACCTAATTCACCAAATCGAAACGTGTCACCGTTTTCCTTTTTAAAACTTTTAACGCCGTTCCCTTCGTCTGTAAAAATCGGTATTACAGCGTTATCTATTGGATCAGCCTCACAATCTGCCACCTTATTCGCTAAAATAGCCACAGATTGAATTTTGTTTTGTTTGGCCGCTTCGCTTGCGGCCTTTTCTTTTACACTCATTTCTGTCATTTAAATCACCCCCTTCGCCAAGTAGTAATCATTGAAATCCGTAGGGTTATCTTTACCCGTAAGACGCTTAAAATCGGCTCTCAGCGCGTCTGTAAACTTTGGGATAGCTAACTGCCCATTAACCGCTTGAGCGGCTTCAAAAGCCTCTTTTTCACCGTTTCCAACGTCCGACAAAATGAGAATTTTGGCTTTTGGAAATCGCGACTTAATCTCAAGGGCAACGGGTTTTAAATTGCCACAATCCATAGCCGCCACCACAGGGAAGCCCTTCACCTGTTTCACACTCAGCACCGTGGCCACACCCTCACCGATACCGATTGTCATAGTGGTATCTGGATCAAATTCAGGGAGTTTTTCAGACTGCCAATAAGCTCCTTTCTTTTTGCCGCCGCATAAAAAGGCCTTGGCCCCAGCCTCATCAATCAACTGGATGGTTTGAACGTGTGACACGTCACCACGCATAGGCACCAGCAATAAATCTCTGTCAGCCTTTAACGTGGTGCCGCCTTTGCCCATAAACCCTGTAGGTTTATATCCGAAAGCGTCCGCGTAATAGGCCATCAGAATTTCAAAAGCCTTAGCGTATGGAATCGCTCTCAGGGTGCTAGTCGGTTTGACGTGCTTACGATCTAAGTAGGGATCAGCTTCCACGGGTTTAGAGTTTCGATAGAACGCCATCGAATAACGGGCCGCCCGCTCATGCTTAGCGCGTTCCTCAGCCTCGGCCTGACGGCGAGCGGCTTCCATTTCAGCTTTCAGCTTTCTCTTTTGAGCCTCCGTCAACTCATGCCCGTCTTTGTAATCGTCAAACCATACGGCCTTAGTCTTTTCCCTTTGGTTAAAAACAATGCCACCCTTACCATCGGCAAACGCTCTAATGCTCGCGTCACCTTTGCCGCCGTGAATAAGGTTTAAACGTGCAAAACCCGTGCCGCGTCCCTTTTCCTCATACTTCACGCCGATAGCGTCACAGGCTTCCAAAGGCGTGGCATACACACCCAATAATGCAAATTCGCTCATTGTTGTCCCTTCATCTTTTGGCTAATTCGTTGGTCAATGGCTAAGCCCATGTCAGCCGACAGCCGAACAAGGGAAGCCATCAGATCAATGGCACCCGCCACATTGACCGCTCCCGAGTACGAAACATCGGCGGGGGCTAAACGAGCCAAATTCTCACGTTCAGCAATGACGCTTAAAACGTCTGCAATTTGATTTTGAAAAGTTTGATAGTCAGCCCTGACCGCTTCCAATGCGTCCAAAGTGCAATCATCAGTTACGGCATACAAGCACGCACCGAGCGGTGAGGTTTGTTCAAAGTAAGGGGATACAAAAACGGTGTTTTGATTGTGCGCAAACGCACCATTGAGAGTTTTACTCATGGCTATCTCCTGTTTTCAAATTGTCAGTAGTGAAGCCCACACCCCCGCCAAGAGGGTGAGCAACGCCGTACAGGTTGGCGGACTGTAAAACAGGAAACAGCAACCCTTTCGGGTTCCCATACGGCGCGCCCGTCAAAGTTTTGGGCAGACTAACGCCATGAGTACGATTCACCGCCAAAAGAAAAACGCCACGTGTAGGCGCGGCGATCAATCGCCTGTTTTCACAATGCAAGCCGCCAAGCCTGCGGCCAGTCTTTCGACTGGTTGCGGAAATAATACCTTCGGCCAAAAGACTATGCAAGCCGTGGCGGATTGTTTTATCCTGAGCATGGGTGCTTTTAGCGGTGTTGTTTTCGGCTTGAGACTTTGGCGAGACTTGACCGAATACAGCACAGGAAGCACCCTTATTTATTCTTTTACGCATTGTGAGCCGCCCCCTTGAATTGCACCCGCTCACGGCTTTCCATCCATGCGTGTACCTCGTCAGCGCGCCAAGCGGTGCATTGGCTGGTTAGTTTCACGGGTTTGGGGAAATCTGGATCATGGCGGGATAAATCCCAAATGGTGGTTTTGCCCAATCCGAGCAACTCACACATTTTGTTAAGACGGTAGAAACCTGAAACAGGCGTGTTTTGATTGTTTTCACTCATAGTTAAACCTCTTACGGTTAGTATTGATACACGGCGAACACCGCCGACCTATGAGCAATTATGAGAAAGGGGGCAACACTCTGCCCCCAACATTTGAAACTTAAATCAGTTTGTGAAAATGACTATAACTTGCGAAAACTGTATTAACTTTCAAAAAGTTTATACCCTTGTTTTTCGTATGCCTTAACCCAATTCATAGCCGTTTGATAGGAAATCTCCTTACCTGTCTTTTTCTCTGCCAAATCCATTACACAAAGATATAAATCTGTCCTATTTTTGCATTGCTGATTTTTCGCCTCTCTAACAATCGTCATTTTCTCTATATCCTCTTCCAACCGCTTTTTTCTAATTACAAACTTTGGCTTCCATGCTTTTAATTCAGACTTAATAGGCCTACGGAAAAAGCCGTCTTCAATCACAAAATAATCTGGATAATTTATACCTTCAACGGCATTTTGATAATAGGTTTTAAGTACCGTGTAATCGTGGTTACACTCAAAACCTACGAAACCATAAAGGTAAACGCACAACACTTTAATAGCCCAATCTGGCAAATCTTTTTTCTCTACGTACTTCGTCAGAAAGTCTAATTTTTGAAAATTGTTATCCTCATATTCTGAAAATCCGCCATACTCATGTAGTTTGGCTTGATATGCACTAAAGCAAAAGGCGTTTTCTATCTCTGGAGTAAACGGAAAATCAACAGCTTCCCAAAATGTAAAGCCTCCTCTGTAAACCTCTTGCGGAGTAAGGCCATTTTCTTTCGCCCAATCCACAGCCCATTGAGGCACCGAGCCAGTTTTTCTAAAGTCAAAGTATTGGGCTATAAAACAATTTGCTTCTTCTAAGAAAAACTCATAAAACTCACTACACAAACGCTCCAAATCGTCTTTCGTTACTCCGAGAATCATCAACTTTGACGCAATTGCAAATTTAGTGCGCTGATAGTCATCATTGATTACTCGTAGTGGGTTTTTCACATCCTCAAGCAAATCTGTAATAGTGTAAGTTTTCAACACACTCATAACCCCGCCTATACCGCCTACACAATAAAAAGGAAGGAAAGAGGCGCGCCATTGACTGGCTAGGCGGTAATCCGTCAACAACCACTAAGGGAGCTACCCAAAACGGCGCACGCCTCAGCAGAAAACCATATATGAAAATGTAATACATATCAAGCCGCACTCGTTCATATCTCGCGCATACGCGCGCGAAGCCCTTGCAAACTTAGGTTTTCTTAGGTTCTAATAAACTCTATCGCGCGTAGCATCTCAACATTTCTCAACATAAAAACTCTCTGCACTACCGCGCTAGTAACCCTAGCTTTTACTAGCATTTTTCTACGCCAAAACAATCATCATTTATCATCATTGAGCCATAGCCGCTAACCGCAAGCGGCCGTACTGGTACCAGTCTCGCGCGCGCCTGCGCGGAGCGAGTGCATAATTCAGCACCTACGCGCGAGCAAATTAGTATTTTTTAGTACTTTTTCTCATTTTTCTGCATATTTTTGCACGGCTTTTTGTGGGGTTTTGTGTCCGAATAAAGCCGCTTACATACAAACCTCGCACACCCGCCCCCCAAACGTTAGCAAAAGTTAACATTTTCCAACCTTTGGTCTTAAAACCTCTTGTTTTCTCATGTTATATCGCGCGGGCGATGACAGGTTTTGACAGGTTCTACCCGCCCCCTCAAAGTCAGGTTTTGACAGGCTCTAACCCCCTATGAATTACTGGTTTTTACTGGTTTTAATATCCACTAATCTGAGGTTTTTCTCTCGCTTCGTTCACGCTTCGATTGTCTTTTTCTCTTACTTCGCTCTTTGTTCATTCACTAAGGGTCACATTTGAAACGCGACCCTTTCACGTTCAAAACGTCAAAGGGTTAGATTTCAAATCGTACCCTTTTGAGGTTATTCCATTTTTCGTGGAAAACCTAAAAAGCCCCTCGCGCGCGCGAAGTGTCCCTTTAAATTTCACTTTTTTTAGGGAAAATGTTAAAGTAATCGAGCTACTTCCAAATGAAGGCGTGGGTGGACACCAGCCCTGAGGTTGGTTTGAGTCCAACGTGAGGGGGCCACGATTAGGAGCCTGTTAATCAAGTAGTAATCGGCGCCGTTTCGGACGTTGGGTCAAGGGGGACTTGCTCTCCACGCACTTCGCCGATTCCACTTCCTGATAAATCCCGCTTTACTTTCTTTTGATTCGCCAAAATTGGTGAATCAAACCTAGAGGTTTTGCTCAATTCTGAGCGAAAGCAGAAAAGCGTTTTTGCTAAAACGCCGAGCGTCACGAATCGGGATTGTTTGGCTATCTCACCTCAGCCCTGAAACCTTTACACCCAACCTTTCATTAGAGGTTTACGCCAGAATCGGCGAAAAGTGAAAAAAGTGGGGAATTGCCCCGAATTGGTAAAAGTAAAAATCCAGTATTTTCAGGCCATTCCCCAATTTCCCCAGCGTTCCCCAATTCGCAAATTTCGCTCTAAGCCAATAATTGCAGGCTATTCCCCAAATTCCCCATGTTCCCCACTAAAAAACATAAATGCCGAGGGTACTATTTTCCCTTTTTATCTATCTCTGAATAACAAAAATCTGCCCAATTTTGTAAAACCTTCGCTTTGTGAGGAATGTCCTCAGCTCTGTCATAGGAACTTTTAAGCCGCGGATCAATATCATGGTGCAATATCAATTCCACCGCTCTTTGATCCTGTCGGCTACCCTCCGCCCACGTCTTAAACGTAGCACGGCTGATACCGTGTTGGACAGCAATACGGGGTTTCTTTTCCTCTTTTGTTTGCTTCCTGTCTATCCATCCTTCACGCCCTGCTTTCACCTCTATGGCGTGTAAGTCTTTAATCACAACATTTAAAGCTGAATTGCTCAGAGGTTTCCCCTGTACTCTCTCCGAAGGAAATACATAGATAGGATCAATAGCCAACGTTTTGGCTTTTTCAATAATCGCCTTAGCTTGCTTGCTCAATGGGATTTTATGTTGGCCGTTTCTATCAATTTTCATTTCAGTCGCGTCAATCTCCCACAGCGTTAAATCTTTATTTAATTGCTCCCAGCGCATTGAACGCACATTGTTAGAACGTACACACGTCAAAATAGCGAACTCAAGGCATAACGCCGTTAAATGCGTGTTTGCACGTTCATGTAAAGCCTTCATAAAGGGCGGCAACTGATCCACCGATAAGGCGGGCATTGGGATTTCTTTCTTACGTTTACTTTCTGGCGGCAATAAATCCTTAATCCATTGACTTTCTGCGGGGTTAATTCCTCTCGTTCTGCATTTTTTTACCGTCATTGCCCAATGTAAGTAACCATGTATGAATGATTTAAGTCTATCTGCCGTCCTAGCTTTATTACACCATATCGGCATAAGTGCGGCGGCAACGTCTTCAGGCTCTATTGTATTTAAGGCCTGCGGCATTAACGAAGCTAAGTGGTTTCTTATTCTCCGTTCCTCTTTAATACGCGTCTTTTCTCCGTGCCTCCAACTTCTAGCCTGTTTGTAGTCCAGATATTCAGATAACGCACTTTCAAAAGTTATATCGTCTTTCTTTTTCTGCTTGGCTTTAGCTTTTTCCTGACGTTTCTGTTCTTTCTCTGTCTCAAATGGGTTTAACCCTCTAGCGAATTGCTCACGCAATTCAGAGGCTTTACTACGCGCTTGAAGCAAGGTTATGTCTGGATACTGTCCTAATGACTTTTTAGACTTTTTGCCGTCAATCTCTACTCGAAGGTACCAAGTGGCCGACACATTCCCAGATTTAAGAACATTCACCAGTAAGTAAAGTCCCTGCACCCCGCCAACATAATGAGGCTTATTATCGGGTTTTCTAAGTAACGCCTGCACTTGTTTATCGTTCATTGCTTTGGCGATTTTCGGCATTTTTTGCACCTTTTCAAGGTACCTAAAAAGAACAGGTACCTAAAAAATAATTTTCGGTACCTAAAAAAGTACCTAAAAAATCCGAATAAAGCAATATGGTACCGAACGAGTACGGACAATAAAATGGCTTAATAGCTTGAAAATAAAAGAAAATCCGCACGGTATAGAACACGTACGGATTGCTATATGGTGCCCGTTGACTGACTCGAACAGACGACCTACCGCTTACAAGGCGGTTGCTCTACCAACTGAGCTAAACGGGCATCAAAGAAGCGCTTATTTTACACGAGAAAAAACCGGTTTGGGAGGGGGCGGTTTAATTTCTTCATCCTCGGGTTCATCACTATTAGGACTGAACATCATTCCTTTATTCGGTTCTTCCTGCGGGAACATTCCGGCAATGTTGCGATAAGGAACCCGACAACGCAGTGCCTTTTCTCCAAAACGAGCTTCAAAGCTAATTTCTCGATCATCAAAAGTTAAGTTATGAGTAGCCTCTGAGGATATGTCGAAAATAATTTGTCCGTCTTCGACAAACTCCTGAGGCACTACACAATTATCATCGACCCGTACGAGAACATAGGGTGTCAACCCCACGTCTGTACACCAATTCCAAATGGCTTGAACCAAATAGGACTTAATGGATGGTCTTGACATAATCGAAAAACCTTTCTTTATTTAGCGGCGCATCACTTTTTCTGACGGCGTCATGGAGTCAATAAAAGACTGACGCGAGAAAAGTCGCTCGGCGTACTTATGCAACGGAGCTGCAGACTTGGGCAACTCAATACCGTAAACACCCAAACGCCACAACAACGGAGCCATCACGACATCTAACATCGTGAAGTCTTCACCGAAGATGTATTTATTCTTCGTGAAAATCGGAGCCATCGCCGTCAATTGGTCGCGAATATTTGTACGTGCGATTTCTTTGGCAGCCTCGTCAGCCTGACGGGATTCAAGTGTCTTCACATGAGTGAACAGCTCACGTTCAAAATTGAACATAAACAGACGAACCCGAGCACGCAATACGGGCTCAGCCGGCATCAATTGCGGGTGCGGGAAACGTTCATCCAAATATTCACAGATGATATTGGCTTCGTAGAGGAAAAATTCACGTTCGACCAAAACCGGTACTTCACCGTAAGGATTCATCGTGAGGATATCGGCCGGAATGTTATTAACGTCAACATCACGAACTTCAAAGTCCATTCCCTTTTCATACAAAAGGAAACGGCAACGGTGAGAAAACGGGCACGTCGTACCGGAATACAAAATCATCTCTAACTCCTTGGTGTGCAAAAAAACTTAATCACAACAAATCGTTAATCTGTGCTCCAAACACAAAAAAGCACACCGTTTTTTAATTTTAAAAGGTTCAGCGAAAAAACGCCATCGAAAAACCATTTTTCCCTTAAAAATCATTTAATTAGATTGGATTTTCATCGTCGACAAAAATACACTCCAATCCATGGTTTTCACCAAGCCAATCGCTAAGCGCCTTTATGCCCAAACGTTCAGTGGCATGATGCCCGCAAACCAAAAACGGAACATGCATTTCTCGGGCTAAATGGGTGGTCCGCTCAGTTGCTTCCCCACTTATATAAGCATCAGCTCCCATGGCAATCGCTTCTTCAAAGAAGTCTTCCGCCGCACCAGAGCACCAGGCCAATCGAGAAACGGTCTTGGTTTGATCTCCCAACACCAAAGGTGAACGGTTCAAACTTTTTTCTAAATGAGAAGCTAGCGCCTGCACCGTGATCGGCGGCACAAGACCACTCCAAATAAAGCTATTCTCCCCACCCTGGGCTACATCCGTGGCCGCTAACAATTGGGCCATCTGAGCGTTATTGCCCAAAGTGATGTGAGCATCAAGCGGCAAGTGATAGGCTATTAAATTGATATCCCCGCTCATGAGTGTTTTCAGACGACGATACTTCGTTGCGACGACTGCCGGATTTTCACCTCGCCAAAACCAGCCATGGTGCACCAATAAAGCGTCTGCTTTCAAAGCAAGAGCCTGATCCAAAACGTTTTGTGTAGCAGAAACCGCCGTCACAATACGTGATATCTCGCCTTTTCCCTCAACCTGCAAACCATTGGGCGCGTAATCCTTAAAAAGTTCAGGGTGCAAAAGATCGTTGAGAATTTCAATCAGATGTTGTCTTTGCATAGGACTTCTCCGCTTATCATTTGGAGAAAAAACAAGCTGTGGCTAAGACTCGCCGGAGTCTTCCTTCTTACCGAAAAGTTTTACGCACCACAAGCCTACTTGATAGAGTACAACCAAGGGAACAGCCAATAAACACTGACTCATCACATCAGGAGGAGTCACGATTGCCGCTACCACAAAGGCGCCCACAATAACGTAAGGACGTATTTTGCACATACGCTCGTAACTGGCCACACCCATTCGATTTAGGACCATCACGACGATAGGCACTTCAAAGGTAATCCCAAAAGCCACAAACATGGTGATGACGAAACTGAAATAGGCATCAATGTCAGGGGCAAAATTGACGCTTTCCGGACTAAAGCCTGCGATAAACATAAAGACCATCCGGAAAACAATGAAGTAACAGTAAAGCATCCCCAAGGCAAACATTACAATGCTTGAGGCAAGAATCGGGAAAATTAAACGTTTTTCTCGCTTGTAAAGCCCCGGCGCAATAAAAGCCCAAACCTGATACAACACATAGGGCAACGCGATCAGAAAAGCCAAAAACAGAGTGACTTTCAACGGAACAAAAAAGGGAGCGACGACGCCTGTTGACAACATTTTGACACCTTGAGGCAAAGCCGCCATCAGCGGCTGACTCAAAAGGTCAAAAATGTGCTTCATGAATGGAGAAAGCACGGCAAAAACAACAAGCACACTCACCGCGGCCCGCACCAGTCGGCTTCTGAGCTCCAGCAAGTGCGACATTAGAGGTTGTTCACGATCAACCTCTTCGTCTTCCGGGCTTTCATAGGTTAACTTTTTGTTGTCAGCCATCTGTTTTCTCATCGATAAATACGCGGACGGTTGACTCGGGCTCTCGGCGCATAACGCCTGTTATAGCCTCCGAGAGTCTTACGCGGTAACGCCATTTCACGGCGAAGCTCTTCCAATTCCACAATCACATCATCAAGTGAGGGACTGGGTTTGTAACGGCGAGGGACATATTGCGAGCGATAAGCATCGGAGCTGCTCGGGTCAGCTTCCCAACTGAAAGGACTTGGCGATTCGTTGCGGGAGGCTTCTAGAGTTGCCTCTGCTTGATTAAATTGCGTGTAGGGATCCGCTGACTCAGACGCTTGAACTGAAGAAGTACCGGAAACCTCGTCAAGAGCGTGATTGACGTCTTTTGCTTGTTCGGTCAACGCCGTTTGCACATCGCTGACTGACTGCCTCAACCCTGCTGCAGAAGAGGCGATATCATCCCGAAGCTTCTTAATTTCAGCTAACTGAGATTCTCTCTCGAACTCCCCTTTTACCTGTGAAATATAGCTCTGAGCTTTGGCAAAAAAACGCCCTGCAGCCCTAGCTACCTCAGGCATTTTTTCAGGCCCAAGAACAACCAGAGCAACCACTCCGATAACAAGAATTTCCGTAAAACCGAGATCAAACATATCAAACAAAAAGCGGGCGAAGAACCTTCAGATCCCCGCCCAGAGCTTTCCGTTAAATCTATTTTTTAGCTTCGGTCTTTTCCTTAGCGGTCACATCAACCGTATTAGCGTTGGCATCATTGGCGACTTTCTTCGGCTCTTCTTCCTGACCTTCCTTGAGGCCTTCTTTAAAGCCCTTAATGCCACCACCTAAGTCACGTCCCAAGTTTTTCAACTTGCTCGTACCAAAAACCAACACGACGATCACTAAAACGATCAACCAATGCCAAATGGAAAAACTTCCCATCTTTTAACTCCTACGCGGCCACGGTTGCGGGCCACCCATGACATGAATATGCAAATGGCCGACTTCCTGACCGCCATCACGACCCGTATTGATCACGACACGGAAACCATTCTGGCAGCCCTGCTCCTTGGCCAACTGAGGTACCAAAGCAAGCATTTTACCCAAAAGGGGCGTGTCTTCGGGTTGAGCTTCAGCCAAAGACACCAAATGTTTTTTCGGAATCAACAAAAAATGAATCGGCGCAGAAGGATTAATATCATGAAACGCCAACACGTCCTCATCTTCATAAACCTTCTTGCAAGGGATCTCTCCCTTGATGATTTTGCAAAAGATGCAGTCTTGCATAGTGTTTTCCTTTTTTAAATCCTTGCATCAGGCAATACGCTCAATCTGAGCACCCAATGCTGCCAATTTTACTTCCATATGGTCGTATCCACGATCCAAATGATAGATACGATCGACTATTGTTTCACCCTTGGCGACAAGACCGGCAATGACAAGCGAGGCAGAAGCGCGCAAATCCGTAGCCATTACATTAGCCCCTGACAACGCTTCTACACCCGTTACCACAGCCGTATGACCATCGACCGTAATATTAGCTCCAAGTCGTTGAAGTTCGGGAACATGCATGAAACGATTTTCAAAAATGGTTTCAGTAATTCGACCGGTACCTTCGGCGATGGTGTCAAGAGCCATAAATTGCGCTTGCATGTCTGTCGGGAATCCCGGGTGAGGAACCGTCCGTACGCTCACAGCCTTGGGACGCTTATCAATACTTACTCGTATCCAATCATCACCGGTCTGAACAGTCGCACCCGCTTCTCTTAATTTTTCCAACACAATATCAAGCGTGTGGGGAGCGGCATGTGTTACCGTCACATCGCCTCTGGTCATCAACGCGGCCACCAAGAAACTTCCCGTCTCAATACGGTCCGGCAAGACAGAATGAGTTGCGCCGTGCAGCTCTGAGACGCCTTCCACTTCAATAACCGGCGTTCCGGCTCCTCGGATTTTCGCGCCCATGGCAATCAGGCAGTTGGCCAAATCAACCACTTCCGGTTCACGGGCGGCATTTTCAATAACCGTTGTCCCTTCCGCAAGCGTGGCGGCCATCAAAAGATTTTCTGTACCGGTTACTGTCACCATGTCGGTAACAATATGAGCACCTTTCAATCGTTTGGCTTTCGCAACCACATAACCGTGATCAATAACGACTTCAGCTCCTAAGGTTTGCAGGCCTTTAATATGCTGATCGACCGGTCTGGCACCAATAGCGCAGCCGCCTGGCAGCGACACTCTTGCCTCACCGAAACGGGCAAGCATCGGTCCTAAAGTAACGATGGAAGCTCGCATCGTTTTCACAAGTTCATAGGGAGCCGTCAGTGTCGTCAAACTCTTCGCATTAAGTCTCACCGTTTCTGTATCTGACGGACGTTCAACGGTCATTCCTAAGCCGCTTAGCAATTTGCCCATTGTCCGAATATCCGACAGATGCGGCACGTTATGCAAGACCAAATCATCGGCCGTTAAAAGAGAAGCCGCCAAAATCGGCAAAGCCGCATTTTTTGCTCCCGATGCCTTTACTTCACCTTTGAGGCGGCAGCCGCCTGTAACTTTCAGTTTTTCCATAGCTTTTCGATTTATCTCAGAGCCGCCAACGACGTACCTGTTCAATCATAATAAAAAATGATTTTTTATCTGCCTTCCAACGGATAATTTTGTTGCCAAAATTTTCAATTGATTAGATCTGAGCAGTGGAAGTCTTTTCACAATACGGGCGAATCAGTTCTCGAACACCGTAAAGCTTAGCCAAACTCCACATGCCTTCAGGCAAATTGACAATTTTTGCTTGTAACTTCTGCTGTTGAGCTTGTTGAAGCCACTTCAGGATCAAGGCCAAAAGAGCACTGTCGGCATTTCGGACCCCGGAACAATCAAACACTGCATCCGATTGCCCCAGAGCTCGCTTGGCCAGCTCTTCCCAATGTCCAATATCCTCAAACGTTACCGTTTCTTGATCAATTTTCATATTGAATTTCATCACCCGAGGTTTCACCCTCGGGCAACTTCCACATTTTTCTTACTTTTTGGCCGTTTCAGGGTGATCTACACGGTCCTGCATTCGACGAATCAACCCTTCAATGCCTTCCTGTGCAGCGATATTGCCGTACTGGTTACGATAATTGCTGACAAGCCACACGCCTTCGACATTAACATCAATAACCTTCCAGCCCTGATCTTTGATATTGCGAAGACGGTAAACCATCTGCACTTCCGGTTTACCGGGATCAGAAATAGAACTCATCCCCGTTCTGACAATGGCTTCGGTTCCATCATTTTGTCCGCGAGGCAAAATACGAACTTTTTGATCTTTAGCCATGCTCAGCCCGCCGGAATAAACCTGGATGAGCGTTTCGCGGAATAAATGCTGCAATTGTTCACGCTGCTCAGGCGTTGCTTGGCGCCATTTCGGACCAACGGCCATACGAGTCATTCTCAGGAAATCGACAGCAGGCATCATTTTTTCATCAACCAAGGCTTCCACAGCCTTTTTTTCGCCTTGCTGCAGTTTAGGATCTTTCTTAATTGCATCCAAAATTTCGTTGGAAACCTTAAGAACGAACTCTTCGGGAGATTGTGTACTCGGAGCTGAGGCTGCAGGCAATGCAGCACAAGTCAGCGCCAAACACCCGACAAACGCCATAAAAACACGACGCAACATAGGATTTTCTCCTTTAATCTTCGTAATCCTCGTCTTCGAACTCGTCTTCAATCAACACCAACGGAGGGTTGCCGTCCCAGACGAGATTCTCACGATTTTGCAGATAGGCTTCACGCACTGCAACATAGGGATCCAATGCTGTTTGTAGCATTGCATCCGTAGCCAACAATTTTGCTCGAGTATCAATGACCTTCAGAGCACCCAAGCCCACAGCATACGGATAGCGTTCACTTCTATCCCAGAAAATATATGTCGTCGGATCCGTAGCCCAATCCACAGGAATAGAGGCGGTATCTCGAGCAGTACTCGGTCCCAAGAATGGCCAAACAATGTAGGGACCTGGTCCCACTCCCCATGTGCCCAACGTTTCACCGAAATCTTCCGGGGCGTATTCCAAGTTCATGTGAGAGGCCACATCAAAAAGCCCGGCAATACCGACCGTTGAATTGATCAGGAAACGCGCAAAGCTCACCGCGCCTTCTTTAAATTTCCCTTGCAGGAAATTGTTGAGCATATTGCCCGGTTCACCCAAATTGGAGAAAAAGTTACTGACACCGTCTTGAACAGGAGTCGGTACATAATCCGCGTAACTTTGGGCAATAGGATGAAGCACATACTCGTCCATCGTCATGTTGAAAGCATGAGTCTGACGATTAAATGTTTCCCAAGGATCGTTGGGATTTTCACCAGAATTCGGCGGCACCACCGCACAGGAGGCCAGGGCCGAACTCAGCGCGATAGCTATAAGAGAGCGTTTGAGCGTAGTCTTCATAGCCGGATTATTCCTTATCTTTATTTTCTACAAAACTGTACATGAATTTGCTGATCATCTGCTCAAGCACCATAGCCGACTGCGTACGACGAATCTTGCCGCCCGTTTCCAAAACTTCTTCATCGGCACCGGCAACAAATCCGATGTATTGTTCGCCCAGAAGACCGGAAGTTAAAATTTGTGCTTCCGTATCCGTTGGGAACTGATATTGCGAGTCAATTGTCATTGTCACGCGAGCTTGGAAGAGTTCGTTATCAAAATTCACGCTCTCAACGCGGCCGATGACAACACCAGCGCTTTTTACCGGCGCTCTGGGCTTCAGACCACCGATATTGTCAAACATTGCCTCTACCGTATAGGTTTTCTGAGACCATGAAAAACTTCCCAAATTGGCGGCCTGAAGTGCCGTAAAAAGCAACGCGGCAAAGCCGGCAACAACAAAAAGCCCCACCATGAGCTCAACTCCGCGTTTGCGATCTGCTTTTCGTTCCATCGAAAACCCCTTTCTAAACCGAGAACATCAGGGCTGTCATAATGAAGTCGAGCCCTAAAACCATCAACGAAGAAATAACCACCGTACGAGTCGTCGCACGTGAGACGCCCTCCGGAGTCGGCCTTGCGTTGTAGCCTTGATAAAGAGAAATTAATCCTACTGCAACAGCGAAAACCACAGATTTGATAACACTATTGCCTACGTCTGAAAACACATCCACGCCGGCTTGCATCTGTGACCAGAATGCACCGCCATCGACCCCAATCATCACAACACCGACGATCCAAGCGCCGAAAATACCGACAGCGGTAAAAATACAAGCCAATAGCGGCAATGAAATCAGTACCCCCCAGAAACGAGGCGCCAACACACGACGAACGGGATCCACACCCATCATTTCCATGGCGGCCACCTGTTCTCCGGCTCGCATCAAACCGATTTCTGCAGTAAGCGACGTACCGGCCCGTCCGGCAAAAAGCAATGCCGCCACAACCGGGCCCAATTCTCGAGCCAATGACAAAGCAACCATGACACCCAAGGCTTGCTCACTGCCGTAACTGACCAAAATGTAGTAACCCTGAAGCGCCAAGACAAATCCGACAAACAACCCTGAAACAGCAATAATCAGCAGGGAGTAGTTACCGATGAAGTGAATTTGTTGAACCACAAGCCAAAAACGGGCCAAAGAGGCGGGCAA
>UMJG01027231.1_pt1 | contig 23258 bp, 19 predicted proteins | sample 1965981 | NCBI WGS metagenome assembly UMJG01 (sample SAMEA4836144, study PRJEB28245) | human gut metagenome | biome: gut microbiome; material: fecal sample | place: Denmark | collected 2008 | reverse complement strand
ATGTCTTGTGTTCAGGAACCGACGCCGCGTTGGTCGGCGCTCGCCTCTAAACCCAGCAGTTCCGTGATTCGTGATTTATTAAAGTTGCCCGCAGGCGTCATTTCTTTTGCCGGCGGCCTGCCCTCTCCCGAAGGTTTCCCCCTTGAAGATATAGCCAAAGCCTGTCAAACAGTTATCGCCAAGGAAGGCAAACACGCTCTGCAGTACTCCATGGTTGAAGGTGAAATCGCTCTTCGCCGTGAAATTGCCCGCCGAGAAACACAAAAGGGCATCCCCACTGACTATGAACAAGTGCAGATTGTTTCAGGCAGTCAGCAAGCCTTGGACATCATCGCTCGTGTTTTCTTAGATAAGGGCGACAAGGTGTTGGTTGAATCGCCCACATACATGGGCGCGCTTCAAGCTTTTGACCTTTGTGAGCCCACTTACGTCAGCCTGCCCTGCGATGAAGAGGGCTTAAATCCAGCTCAATTTACCGAAGAAGTTTGCCGCGGCGCCAAGTTTGCTTATGTCATGCCGACCGCCAGCAACCCGACCGGTCTGACGATCTCCGAAGAACGCCGTAAATTGCTTTGTGAAAAAGCCCGTGAATACGACATGCTTCTTATCGAAGACGATCCGTATGGTGAATTGTGGTATGATCAACAACCGCCTGCTTCTCTTCGCCAATGGGCTCCTGAACGTGTTATCCGTTTAGGCACGCTTTCCAAGATTCTTGCCCCGGGTTTCCGTTTGGGCTACATCATTGCGCCCGCCAACGTGCTCGATAAAGTGGCTCAACTTAAACAAGCCATGGACTTGCATACGTCTACCTTTACACAACTTATCTCCGCTCAAGTCTTTAGCGAAGATTTGCTTGTGCGTCACCTGCCGAGCGTGCGTGAACGCTATAAGACTCACGCCAACGCCATGCTTGAAGCCTTAAAGGAGTATATGCCTGAAGGCGTGACGTGGACGCATCCCACTGCCGGTATGTTTATTTGGGTGACTTTACCCGAGGGCGTGAATGCCACCGAAATGGTTAAAGACGCCTTGGCTAAGAAAGTCGCCTACGTTCCCGGCGAAGTTTTCTACGCGGGCGCTAATGTTGAAAAGAATCACTTCCGTCTCTCGTTCGTTACGGTTGACCCCGATCGAATTAGAGAAGGCGTGAAAAATTTGGCTGAAGTCATTCGATTGCGAATTTGACCCTACCCGATTTATCAGGCTGCCTACCCTGGGCCCGGTAAATCGGGCGAAAGGATAGGCGGCCTTTTTGTATGCTTTTTTCATTCTTTCTCTGACTTATAGGACTACTGCACCATGAACGGCTTAATCTTAATGGCTTGTACAATCGTGGCGTTGTTTGTCGGTTACCGCTTCTATGCACGGTGGCTCGAAAACACCTGGGGCGTTGACCCCAACGCTAAGACGCCGGCACAACTGAAAAATGACGGCAACGATTACGTGCCCACGAGCAAGTGGACCGTTTTCTCTCACCAATTTACCTCCATCACGGGCGCAGGCCCCGTCACCGGCCCGATTATCGCGGCCATGTTTGGTTGGCTCCCCGCCACCCTTTGGATGATCTTCGGCTGCATCTTCTTCGGTGCGGTTCAAGACTTCACCGCCCTTTACGCTTCCGTCAAAAACGGCGGCAAGTCCATGGGCATGATGATTGAACAATACATCGGCCGCACCGGTCGTCAATTGTTCTTGCTTTTCTGCTGGCTCTTTACCTTGTTGGTGATCTCCGCCTTCTGCGACATCGTGGCCAATACCTTTAACGGCTTTACCGCTCAAGGCGCAGAAATCATGCCCAACGCCGCTGCCGCTTCGATTTCTATTCTCTATATGTTCGTGGCTGTCGCTTTCGGTTTGTACCTCAAGTACAGAAAGCCCTCTGGCACCGAACAATTGATTGTTGGCATCGTTTTGATGGTTTTGATGCTCTGGATCGGTATTGCCAACCCGATTTACGCTGATGCGGTCACCTGGCGCTATGTGGTTTTTGCCTACCTCTTCTGCGCAGCCGTGATGCCGATGTGGCTTTTGAAGCAACCGCGCGACTACCTGAGTATGTTCCTTTTGATCGGCATGATTTTGGGTGGCGTGATCGGCGTGTTTATCAAAAACCCCGAAATCAACATGCCCGCTTTTGTCGGCTTTGAAGTTAAGGGGTTGGATCTCTTCCCGATGCTCTTTGTGACGATTGCCTGCGGCGCTGTTTCCGGTTTCCACAGCCTCGTGTCTTCCGGCACGTCTTCCAAGATGATTGCCAATGAAAAAGATATGCGTCTGGTTGGCTATGGTTCCATGTGCGTGGAAACGGTTTTGGGCGTTGTTGCCTTGATCGTTGTGTGCGCTGCCGCAACTGACGGCGTGTTGCCCTCCGGCACCCCCTTCCAATTGTTCTCTAATTCCATCGCCTCGTTCCTGACGGAAATTTTCGGTCTACCCACCGATGTGAGCGCTTGCATCATGACGATGTGTGTGTCCGCTTTGGCTTTGACGAGTGTGGACGCCGTGGCTCGTATCGGCCGCATGAGCTTGCAAGAACTCTTCACTCCGCCTGAAGGCGTAGAAAAGAATAGCGTTCAAAAGCTTTTCACGAACCCGGTCTTTGCAACAATCCTCACGCTGGTGTTGAGCTACCTCCTGTGCTTGGCCGGTTACATGAGCATTTGGCCGCTCTTTGGTTCTGCCAACCAATTGCTCTCTGCTTTGGTGCTCACAAGCTTGGCCGTTTTCTTAAAGGCCACGGGCCGCAAGGGCTGGATGCTTTATGTCCCCATGACAATCATGTTCTGCGTGACGATGACCGCTTTGGGTATGTCTGTCTGGCGTATTTTCGGCACGATCTCGGCCGGAACGTTTGTGTTCATGGTTGACGGTTTGCAATTGATCATTGCCGTTGCTTTGATCGCTTTAGCTTTAATGGTTGTGATGCACTGCTTGCCGAAGCTTTCGGATAAAAAAGCAAACTAAACTGATTTAACTATTCAGCTCTGCCAATCCCCAGCTCTTAACGGAGTTGGGGATTTTTTTGTGTTGTTAACCAGCAATATCGCTCATCGTGGAGACGATTTTTGCCCATTTATTTCATTTGAATAATGGCATTTGATCTATATCAAGATGATTTTATGGGGGGGGGTAGGATTTTCTCATCGTTAATCATTCCAAGGAAATACGATGAAAAAACTCTCTTAGCAACGGCTCTGATGCTTGTTTTATCATCCACAGCAATGGCTATCGAAATCAGCGGTCAAGAAACTGTTGAAAGTGAATTTAAGAAGCCTGCATATACAAATGAGACCATCAATTTAACAGATGGTGCAGAGTTGACAGTCAAAGGGCGAACCAACCAGGTTGGTCTTTTACAAAAAACTACAGTTGAAGGACAGAAAGGTTTTCTGATTTTAAATGTAATAAGCACAAATGACGGTGATATTAACGCAGCCCTGGGAGATGGTGGTAGCAATATCAAAGTGAATCGACTTGATATTACTTCTGAAGGCAGGGGCATTTATTCAAGTAACTTGGGTGGACCACATTACATTGAAGCCAACGACATTTCTATTATTGCCAAAGATGATGCCATATACACAGAAATTGGGGATATAACTATCAAAGGAACGAATTCTGTCGAATTGGTTGGGAATGAAGACTCTTATGGTATTCAAAACAACAGTAAAGGAACCGTTTCTGTAGAAGGTAAATCCGTCAATATTGAAGGTAATGGCCGTGCAGCTTTGAGTAATTATGCAGGTGGGCAGACATCTATTACAGCAGATAATATAACTATTACTGCCAATAATCTGAATTTACTCCGAAAGGGTGCAGTCTATGTAAAGTCTGGAGAAGTTCAATTGAACGCTAACCAGTCGATTACGATCACGGATACTGCACAATCATTTGGAACGTCTGCAGTGTACAGTGACGCTAGTACCACGTTAGCTATTAATGCTCCAAAAATTACAGTAAATGGCAATATAACCACTTCAGGCGAAACTCAACTTGATGGTGAACTTGTTTTCAATGGGGATGAGGCCACAATCAAGAATTTAACAGGCGATGAAGCTACATTCACCATCACAAAGACTGATCAAAATGTCTCCATCAACAATAACAATAACGCCCTGACGCTTGCAGCAACAGGTGATGTTAACGATGAAGTCGGCCTTGATGCCCTCAAAAAAATTCAACTTGATGGGACCAAAAACGGCGTTCAAATCATTGCCCATGAAGGCATGTATGCCCAAGAAACAACCGCAGTTCTTGATGAGAACGGCAACATGACCAACATTGTGACAAAGGAAAACTCCGTGATGTCCAATGTGCTTGGTTTGGCTTCTGCTACTACCCTCTCATTGAACCGTATCCTCATGAATGATGTTCGCAAACGTATGGGCGATCTTCGTTCTTCCGAAGGTACTCATGGTGTTTGGGCTCGTTATGATGGCGGTAGCCTTTCTGGTTCCAACGGTCTCGAAAACGATTTCACAACGATCCAAATCGGTGCCGACACCATTTTGGGTGCAGACGTTCCGCGACTCGGCGTGGCCTTTGCATACACGACTTCTGACGGTGACATGAAGCGCGGTGACGCCGAAATGGATGCATACAGCCTCGCTCTCTATGCCACGAAGTTCTACGACAGCGGCATGTTCTATGACGTGATTGGTCGTGTTGCTAAAGCGGATACGGATGTAACGATTGACGGCTACAAGAAGGGCTCAATGGACAATCTTGCTGTGAGTTTATCCGGAGAATTCGGTTGGCGATTTGATGTAACGGATTCCTTCTATGTCGAACCGCAAACAGAACTTACCTACACGTATATTGACTCCGACAAATTGACGCTTTCAAGCGGTCATGAATACAAAGTCGATTCTCTCGACAGCTTAGTGGGTCGTGTCGGTTTCGCCGCAGGCTTTAAGTGCCCGAGCAATTACGGTGATATGTATGTTCGCGCATCTGCTGTTCACGAATTCTTAGGTGATGCAACTGTTCACGGCGGTGATGTGATTCACGAAGTTGACGGTGAAGACACTTGGGTTGAATTCGGCCTTGGTGCTAACTTCAATATCAACCGTAGCACATATGTCTACGCTGACATCGAACGCACAGAAGGTGCTGCAATTGATGAAGATTGGCGTGCCAACATCGGCGTTCGTTATAGCTTCTAAGACTTTAAACGCTTAAGCTAGTCCCCTGCTCAGCCTTAAAAACTGAGCAGGGATTTTTTTATCGTTTGGAAACGATGGCAAGAAAGATCGTTAAGACAACGATTGGAATCAGGTAATAGAGCCCCGGCACCACAAGACCATAGTACCAAAGGTGAGACACTTCGGGAGCCCGCCAGATAGAGACCACCTCAAAAGCTGTATGACCGATCCCAACATAGATCAGGCAACGAAGCACCTGTTGCAAAAGAATGTACAACTTTGAAGAAATCTGCATAGCGCCCCCATTAAGTTCTTCTGGCGTTATAGACGCCCGGCAGATCTTGAATCATCTTTAAGGTCTTTTTTAAAGATTCCGCGCGGGTGATTTCAACGTTAAAGCGCCAATGCATATCGCCTCTGATCATCTGCGAACTCATTCCCACAATGGAAATTTTCTCTTTCATGAAAATTTCACTCATGTCCTTTAAAAGACCGGGAATATTTTGGCCTACAACCAGTACTTCAACCGGGAAAACGGCGCCTTCGGCGTTACCCCAACTCACTTCAATTAAGCGCTCCTGCCCTTTTTCATCCAAATGGCGAATATTGGGACAGTCGGCTCGGTGAATCGTTACGCCACGGCCACGCGTGACAAAACCCACGATCTTATCCGGAGGGGCCGGGTGACAGCAGCGAGCCAATTGGGTCAGAAGGGAGTCAACGCCTACAACCAACACCTGGCTTTTTGCATGCTCAGCCTTGGACTTTGAAGTAAAGAGTTCTTTTTTCTCTTCTTCCTGAGGCTTAAGAGCTTTTTCAATGCTCTTGTAGCCAAATTCTTCTTTAGCTGCGCCGACGAAAAGGTCTTCTACGGTGTCGTAGCCCAAGCGCTTAGCAAGTTCTTCAAGCTTAAAAGCCGTTTTACCGAGACGCGCCATGTCTTTTTCGACGATGTCGCGTCCCGCGTCAACCATCTCTTCAACCGCTTTTTGATTAAACCACTGACGCACCTTTCCCCGGGCACGGTTGGTCACAACAAAGCCCAGCTCTGGATTTAACCAGTCACGGCTCGGACCGCCCGTTTTAGCGGCCACGATTTCCACCGTTTCACCGGTCTTAAGCTTGTAATTTAAGGGCACCATGTTGCCGTTAACCTTGGCGCCTCGACAACGGTGACCCAATTCACTATGTAAGTGATAGGCAAAGTCAATCGGCGTGGCACCGGTGCGCATTTCCACCACGCGCCCTTGAGGCGTGAGCACATACACGTGCTCATCTTCCACACCCTGAGGCCCTTCGGGTTTAACGTCGCTACTCCAAGCGAGCAGCTGGCGAAGCCAGGCCACTTTCTGATCTTCGGCACTTTGGGAACTCTTTTCCGAATTGCCGGCCTCTTTATAGCGCCAGTGCGCGGCCATACCGAGTTCGTTGTACTCGTGCATCTCACGCGTACGGATTTGAATTTCAATCGGACGATTGCGCGAATCCAAAATCACGGTGTGCAGTGACCGATAACCGTTCGGTTTTGGATTGGAGATGTAGTCATCGTACTCGGAACTGACGCCCGGGAAATTCTCTTGGACAATGGAAAGCACTTCATAGCATTGCTCAACGGTTTGCACAATGATACGAAGCGCGCGCACGTCATAGAGCTGATCAAAGCGCAAATGCTTTCTTTCCATCTTCTTGTAGATGGAATAGATGTGTTTGGGACGCCCTGAAACTTCCGCTTCAATCCCCTTTTGTTCAAGCATCTCTTTAATCTTATCCACCGCATCACGCATGAAGGCCAAACGGGCTTCTCGGCTTTCATCCAATTGGCGGGCGATTTCGTTATAGATTTCGGGCTTGGTAAAGCGCAACGACAGATCTTCTAATTCCCACTTGATCTGCCAGATACCCAAGCGGTTAGCAAGCGGTGCGTACAGCGCCAGCGTGTCAGCACCGTAGGCCTTGGCCCCCTCCGGATCGTTTTTCTTCATAGCGTAATAACGGAGGGTTTGAAGGCGGCTTGAGAGTCGGAGAATCACCACACGCAGATCGCGACACATGGCCAAAACCATCTTTCTCAAAAGCGCGTCTTGGGCTTTGAGCATCAATTTGTCGCTGCCCTTTTCATCATCCTCAGCGGGCATCAGACGGGTTTTGCCATTTAATTCGATGAGGCGGTGCAATTCATTGACAAGCTCAGCCACACCGGTGCCGAAATTGTTCTTTAACCACTCTTCGGGATTGGCTACGCAATCATGCACTGCAAAAAGATAACAGGCGGAAATCAGCTCCTCATCGTCGCGAATGCCGCGAACAATATTGGCCATGCCATCGGCATGAGCCAAGCGGGCTTCTCCGGTGAAAAGTTTTTTATCGCCGTATAGAGGGATAGCCAGCTGCCGGGCAAGCAGACTGTCGGCTTTTTTTTCTTCAGACATAAGACACCCCAGCCAATTCGTTAAAAAACCCAAGTTCCTCCCTGATTCAGAAGAAGAACTCAACGGGCCAGTAGGTAAATGACAGGATTAAATTGTAGGGACAATCCGAACAAAAAGGGACAAAGAAATTGTGTCGATTGATGTCTTTTTCTTAACGTCTAATCAGACCACCCAAGAGAGCCGCCACTTTGGGCTTTTTCTTCGTGTCTTTGGCAGCCAAACCCAATGGTTTTTCAATAGCCTCCGAGGGCTCCTGCGGCTGGCTGGGAACATAAGGTTCATCAAAGAAGGGATCTGTGCTTGCGGGCGTCACAGGTGGCGGCGTGTACACCTTTCTCGGCCCTCTCGAGGGTCGGCGATGGGGCGAGACATCCATGCGAACGCGCTTGAAATGTTCCTTGATTAAAGACTCAATAGCTGCGACGTTTTTTTCATCGGCGCCCGGGCACATCAGTGTTAAAGCGAGCCCCTTCATCCCCGCTCGTCCTGTGCGGCCAATACGGTGCACATAGTCCTCCGCGTTAAAGGGCACATCAAAATTAATCACAACCGGCAAATCGGCGATATCCAATCCGCGTGCGGCCACATCGGTTGCCACGAGCACTTTAATAGTGCCTTGTTTGAAGCCTTCCAATGTCTTGATTCGCTCATCCTGGGTTTTATCCCCGTGAATGGAATCGGCTTCAATACCATATTGAGAAAGTGTTCTAGCCAGACGTCTGCAGACAATCTTGGAATTAACAAAAACCAAGATGTTCTTAGCGTCCTCGCACACCTCATCATCCAAAAGATCAAGTAGCGCATCCACTTTCTCAGAATTGTGGACCTCAAAGAGCTTCTGGGTGATTGTTTTAGCCGTCGAGTTTTCCCGAGCGACTTCAACCAATTGGGGATTTCGTAAGAAGTTAGCGGCCAAACTTTTAATTTCAGGCGAAAAAGTTGCCGAAAACATCAGACTTTGACGCTTTTCGGGCAACAACTTCAAAATCTTTGAGATATCGGGTAAAAAGCCCATATCAAGCATCCGGTCGGCTTCATCCAATACCACTATCTGAACCTGGTTTAAAACCGTGTTTCGCTGCTCAACGTGATCGAGCAGGCGACCGGGTGTTGCCACCAATACTTCCACACCACGGCGAAGCGCATCCTGCTGTGTATGGATATCGACACCGCCAAAGACGCAAGCCGTGCGCAAACCGGTGTACTTAGCATAGGCCTGAAGGTTTTCGTGCACCTGGTCGGCAAGCTCACGCGTGGGCGTAAGAATGAGTGCCCTTACCGGATGACGCGCCGGAGACATACTGCTATTGGCTGTTGGAATCAAACGCTCCAAAAGCGGCAAACCGAAACTTGCCGTCTTGCCGGTTCCCGTCTGTGCTGCGCCCATCACATCATTGCCTGCCAAAACCAAGGGAATCGCTTGAATTTGAATAGGCGTCGGGGTTTCATAACCCATTTCAGAGATGGCACGCATCAACGATTCGTGCAAACCGAAAGAAGAGAAAGTTTGATTTTCAGACATTCGTTTTCCAACAAAAATCAGGTCTTTTCCTGACTCAAAATAGCAATATCACTTTGAAATTTCGGAGATTTTATCATTTTGAAGGTCTTTTTTCTCCCTGAAAACCTCACGAATAAGCAAAAGGCTTCAGAATTTCTCCTGAAGCCTTCTGCTTTGTCAGATGTTCCTGACGGTATCTAACCGAATTTGATTAGATGAAGAACAAATTCATCAAGAAGAACGTCGGCACCAAGATACCCACGGACCAAATCATGTAACCGAAGAAGCTCGGCATCTTCACGCCGCGTTCTTGAACGATCGAGATCGTCATGAAGTTCGGCGCATTACCGATGTAGGTCATTGAACCCATGAACACAGAACCCATGGAAATAGCCATCAAGGTGTGAGAGTCTTCGTTCATCAACAGCATCGGATCGCCGCCGGCCAAATTAAAGAAGGCCAAATAGGTCGGAGCGTTATCCAAGAAGGAAGACAAGGAACCGGCTAACCAGAAGAACATGTGGTTATTGAACGTTCCGTCCGCGTTGGTCACCAAAGCCACGAGCGGAGCAAAAGCACCCTCGTGTCCGGCGCGCAGCATTTCCAACACAGGGACGATACAGCAGAAGATACCGAAGAAGAGCTTGGCCACTTCAAGAATCGGATCCCAGGAGAATTGATTGCTTTCACGGGCCACCTTCGGCGTAAAGGCCAAGCTTAAACCGGCAAACGTCAAAAAGAGCACATCACGAATGATGGATTCAAGCGTTAATTGAACGTGAAGCACTTCAAAGCTGATACCAGACTTCCAGAAACCGGACAGAAGCATACTGCCGACGATACCGGCCAAGAAGAGGATGTTGATGGCCCCTTCGATCTTAAACGGTTCCTTTTCTTTAAAGTGAATCGTGTTTTGATCTTCTTTCTTATAGACGATCGTATCCAAAATGACATAAATCGCCAACAGGAAAAGGACCGTTGACATCATCGGCAAGAACAGATGTTCGGTCGTCCAGAAGAAGTCAACGCCACGCAAGAAACCCAAGAACAAGGGAGGATCGCCCAACGGAGTGAGGCTGCCGCCAATATTGGCCACCAAGAAGATGAAGAAAATAAAGGTGTGCATGCGGTATTTGCGGTTCTTATTGGCTTCGAGCAAAGGACGAATGATGAGCATGGCCGCACCGGTCGTTCCCATCACATTGGCAAGCAACGCACCCGCAAACAAAAAGGCCGCATTCATCATCGGCGTTCCCTCGAAAGAAGAACGAATATAAATGCCGCCTGCCACCACAAACAAAGCACCCACAAAGATAATGAACGGAATGTAGTCACCGATAATGGCGTGCGCGATGGCGCCGGTGGCAATCGAGCCGCCATAGACCGCAAAAAGCGGCACAGCGCACAACAAGGCCCAAGCTACAGCGACCTTACCGAAGTGGTTATGCCAGAAGTGAGGCACAAGCATCGGGCACAAGGCAATGCTCAGCAAAATACCGGCAAACGGAATGGCCCAAGCGATGGAAAGCTCGGCGCCATTGAGACCGGCCGCGTTGGCGAGCATCGGAGAGACCGCCAAAAACGCGCCCAAAAGCATCTTATGAATCATTTGTTAATTCCTTTGCTTTCTTTTGATTTAAGTTAACTTTTAGATTGTATAAAACTTTTTGTGCTCACGCATGAAAATTTTTCAGCTGTCTAGGTCTTCATACCGAAAACCTGCTTGAGGTAAGCCAAATAGCTCGGGTCATCACACAGGCTCTTACCCGGCGTATCCGAAATCTTCGCAACAGGCTGACCGTTTGCCCGAACCATCTTAATCACGATATTTAAAGGCTCAGGTCCTAAATCGTTGGTCAGGTTGGTTCCCACGCCAAAGCCCAGCTTCACTCTACCCTTAAAGCGGCGGAAAAGCTTAATCAGGCGCTCAAAGGTGAGGCTGTCGGAGAAAATAAATGTCTTTGTCCTTGGGTCGCACCGATTGGCTTTGTAGTGCTCAATCATGCGCTCGCCCCAGCTTTCCGGATCCCCCGAGTCTTGACGAACACCGTCAAAAAGCTTACAAAAATACATGTCGAAATCTTTTAAAAAGGGCTCAATCCCATAGACGTCCGTCAAAGCAATCCCCAAATCCCCTCGGTATTCTTTGGCCCACATTTCAAAAGCATAGGTTTGCGAATCACGCAGTCTGGGTCCCAATGCCTGGCAAGCTTGAAGATACTCGTGAGCCATCGTTCCCATCGGAATAAGGTTTAATTCCTTGGCATAGAGCACGTTGCTCGTACCGGCGAATTCGTGCGGAAGACGAGCTTTCAGAATTTCCAACACTTCTTTTTGCCATTGGCGGGAAAAACGACGGCGGGTACCGAAGTCAGAAATAGAAATCAAGGAACGGTCAGGCTCGTTTTCAATCATTTGAATTTTCGCATCAAGCCGCTTTCTACCCTCGGTCTTATCCAGGTTGGGAGCGATGTGCCTGAAGTATGTTTCGTTGACAATCGCCAAAACCGGAATTTCAAACAGGATCGTGTGTAACCACGGACCTTTGATGGTGATTGCAAGTTGTCCGTCCTTTTCCGAAATATCAATATATTTGCGCTTTAATTGGAAAAGACTCAAAAATTCAACAAAATCGTCTTTAATAAAACGAAGTGAGCGGAGATACTCCAACTCATCTTCCTTGAATCGAAGGGTGCACAGGTGATCAACCTCTGCCTTAATCTCATCAATGTACGGTCTCAAATCCACCCCTTCGTTTCGGCAACGGAAACGATATTCGACCGATGCGCCCGGAAATTGATGCAAAACGCATTGCATCATGGTGAATTTATATAAATCAGTGTCCAGAAGTGATTCAATGATCACGATACACCGCCCTTCAGATAAGTTTTCAATGCCTTTAGTCTAGCCTTTTTCGCTAACAAGTGCGTTAAAATTTGAGGGTTGACAGAAATATTTTCAGTAGGGAGAAAACTGTGGCTCATGTAGTTTGTGACCCATGTATTAATTGCACGGACACGGCCTGTGTGGCAGTGTGTCCTGTTGACTGCTTCCGTGTCGGTCCCAACTTTTTGGTGATTGATCCCGACGAATGCATTGACTGCGCGGTTTGCGTGCCGGAATGCCCCGAAGAGGCTATTTTCCACGAAGATGATGTCCCTGAAGGTCAGGAAGAATTTATCGCTCTTAATGCAGAATTGTCCAAGAAGTGGCCTTCCATCACTCGTCAGCGCCCGCGTCCTGCCGATGCGGACAAGTGGCATGGCGTCCCCAACAAACGCCAATACCTGAAAACGGAATAATTTTTCCATTTTCTGTATTCAACAAGCCCGTTGTGCAGTTACACCTCGGGCTTGTCATTTAAAGGTCAGCCTATGAGCATCCATGCCGTTACCATTACCGAACTTGAACACCACAATGATCGTGTGATGTTTTTCTCGGTAACTAAACCCGAAGGTTTTCATTTCCAACCCGGGCAATTCGTTCGATGTGGCGTCGCGTTGGTAAGCGATCCGAAAAATGAGGAAGATTTCCTCATGCGCCCCTATTCCATCGCAAGCCACCCCCAAGAGAATCGAATCAGTTTCTATGTGGCTCGTGTATTGAACGGGGCGCTTACGCCTAAACTTTTTGATTTGAAAGTGGGTGATACGCTCTATCTTGATGACACGGCCTACGGCCTGATGCTTCCATCTCGGCTTGAAACCGGCGGAACACTTATCTGTTTTGCCTCCGGCACCGGTCTGTCAGCATTTTTGTCCATTGTTAAAGACAATCCATGGAAACGGTTTGGCAATGTTGTGGTCGTGCACTGCGCTCGTTGCGCTAAAGACATCACCCTGACAGACGCTTTTTCCCAAGCTGTCCACGAACAAGGCCGAGACGTCAATTTCCGTTTCATTGCCGCCACAACCCGTGAACCGGATCCGACCCAATGTGGTGAGATTAATAAACGTGTTCCGCAGGCTATCGTTGACGGAGATTTTGAAAAAATGGGCTTTACGCTCACCCCTCAATGGGTTCGGGCAATGATCTGCGGCAACCCTGCCTTTGTTAATTCAATGAAAAAGGTGCTTAAAGATCGCGGTTTCACCGCTCCCCGCGGTGAGAAACTGGGCACCTATGTGGCTGAAAATTTTTGGTAATTTTTCATGAGTGAACATTTGATTGACGCCATCGATGACGTGTTGCCTCAAACGCAGTGCAGACAGTGCGGCTACAACGGCTGCAGAAATTACGCCTGGGCCATCGCCATGGGCGAGGCCCCCATCAACCGTTGTGCGCCGGGCGGACAAAAAGGCATCGAAGCACTAGCAAAGGTGACGGGTCATGAAGTGATCGCCTTGGATCCTGAGTACGGTCATGAAGTTCCGCTTGAACTCGCTCACATCAACCCCGATACCTGTATCGGCTGTCGAAAGTGCGTTGCTGTTTGTCCAACCAATGCCATCGTGGGCGCTCCTAAGCGCCTTCACGGCGTTATTTCAGATTGGTGTACAGGATGCGCACTATGCGTGACGGCTTGTCCCGTCGACTGTATTGACATGCGCCTGGCTTCTTTTGAATGGACGCATGAAAAAGCTCTCAAAGCCAGAAGGCTCTATCGGGAAAAGTTACAAAGAGAAAAAAAGCGAGAAGCGGAACGCAATGCCAAACTTAGCGCACAAAGCGCCGCCGATAAGAAAAAAGCCCTCTTGGCTGACATCCTTTCGCGAGTCAAAAAGTGAACAAAGATAAGCGCTACGAGATCATGAAACGGTTGGCCGCCATCCGCCCCAACCCAAAAAGTGAACTGGAATACGCCAGTCCCTATGAACTGTTGGTTGCCGTTGTGCTTTCGGCTCAAGCGACCGATAAAAGCGTGAATTTAGCCACCCGAAAACTCTATCCTGTAGCGAACACTCCGCAAGCCATGGTGAAACTGGGCGTTGAAGGCCTGACACCCTACATAAAGACTATTGGTCTTTATCGCAATAAGGCTAAGCACGTCATCGCATTGAGCCAACAACTTATTGAGCGATTTGGTGGCGTCGTGCCCGATGACCGAGAGGCCTTGGAAAGTTTACCGGGAGTCGGCCGCAAAACCGCCAATGTGGTACTTAATGTCGCGTTCGGCCATCCGACGATCGCAGTCGATACGCATATCTTTCGCGTGAGCAACCGCACGGGATTTGCCCCCGGTAAAACACCCGAAGAGGTCGAGAAAAAACTGCTGAAATTTGTACCGGAGGCCTTTAAAAAGGACTCTCATCACTGGCTTTTGCTACACGGACGTTATTGCTGCAAAGCCACCAAACCGGACTGTGATCATTGTCCGATATTGGATTTGTGTGAATACAAGAAAAAGAACCTCACCGTTGCCTCTTGATCGGCTTTTCTTTTTAGTTCCAATCAAGTGACCAATCCACGATGACAGAAGACTGATCAAAGTCAATCGCTTCGATGTAAGCCTCAACCATGGGGATATAAAAAACGTCACCTTCTGTCGCACGGACAGCTAACAAATCCTGAGCGCCGTTGTCGGTCACGCCAACCACTTCACCCAAAACTTCATCTTGAAGGTTGCGGACGGATAATCCGACGAGGTCTTCATCGTAATAATCCCCTTCTTGCAACTGTGGCAGATCATTTCGGTCCACCAACAAGCTGCCCTTTAACGCCATTGCTTCTTCACGGGTATGAATTTCTTCAATTTTGGCGATGAAATCTTTTCCGTGAGCTTTGAGTTCCGACACTGTTAAAAGCCTAGGGGAAACACCTGGCTTTCTCGGATAAGGCAAAAACCACCAGCGATCACTTTCAAAAAGTAAATCCCCTTGTCTGCCCATGGGCACGACACGCACCCAACCGCGCACACCATAAGCGCCGGCTGTTCGACCGACCTGCATCAACTCGTCTGTGTTTTTATTTTCCGTCATCTTGAAAAAGGGATAAGAAAAAGGGCCATTCCTTCAGTTACGCTTGGCGTTTTAGATACTCGCGGCTAAAGCTCTCGATTTTCAGACCCAAACGGTAGACACAATTCCGTTTGTTTGAAGTAGTCTGAAAAGAATGGCTTTTAGTGCCGCAACGCAAGGCAACGATTTCGGAATCGCCCTTCGTGCAAACAAGGTTTGCAGAATTTTCGATTAGGCAGCAGCCTTCTTAGCTTGCTTGACCAAACGAGCAACCGTGTCGCTCATTTGGGCGCCTTGACCGATCCAGTGCGTGAGACGTTCTTCAGCGATTTGGAACTTCACGCCTTGGCCGGCAGCCATCGGGTTGTAGTAGCCCAAGCGTTCGATAAAACGACCGTCACGGCGATTACGGGAATCCGTAACAACGATGTTGAAGAAGGGGCGCTTCTTGGAACCGCCGCGAGCAAGACGAATAACGACCATTTAATTTACCTCTTGTGTCTATAAAGTAAACGTGGCAAAGCCACAATAAAAAACGAAACCCAGAAGGGTTTCACGAAAATTCGCGGTATTTTAACGCATTTTCAATTTGTTAGCTATACCGTTTTTTAATTTTTTCCGTTCTTGAGCCTACGCACTTTCGCAAGCGAGTGCGAAATCAACAGCCGCTTTTGCGTGTATCTCCGTCGTATCGAAAACAGGCAAATCTGTATCCGCCTGCTTAATCAAAAGGCCGATTTCAGTACAGCCCAAAATGACGCCTTCGGCTCCCTGGGCTTTTAATTTCTCAATCACTTTCAAAAATTTTTCTTTTGACTCGGGCAGAATCTTTCCAACACAAAGTTCGTTGAAAATAACGCTGTTAATCATTTCCATATCTTCGCTTTCGGGAACCAGTACTTCCAGACCACGCTCTTTGAGTTTCCCTTTAATAAAATCTTGCTGCATGGTGTACTTTGTACCCAAAAGTCCGACGCGATGGATAGCTCTCTTCTGCAATGCGTCAAACGTGGCGTCGGCAATATGCAAAAGAGGAACACGAACGGACGCGGCCACCTCATCGGCCACTTTGTGCATAGTATTCGTACAAATCAGAATAACGTCTGCGCCGGCCTTCTCTAAACCTTTGGCGGTTTCTGACAAAATCGAAGCGCTTTTAGCCCAATCGCCGCAAGATTGGCACTTCTCGATTTCGTCAAACTCCACACTCCAAAGCACAATTTTGGCCGAATGCAATCCGCCTAGACGTTTGTGAACCGCCTCATTAATGAGCTGGTAATAAGTCACCGTGCTCTCCCAGCTCATTCCTCCGATCAAACCAATTGTTTTCATAAGAACTCCTTGCTAAAGCTCCTTTGAGAATAGAACGGAAAGATTCAAATCTCAAGCGCGTGCAACGAGCTGCAATGCATGCAACAGATCGTTTCAAAATTCAAAAGGCCACCTAAAAAATGATTTTTCAAGACAAGAAATATTCTTTTGGCATAATACGAACCAACTGATTTCAGGGGAACCCATTATGGCTAAGAAAAAGATCATCCTCATGTCCACAGGCGGCACCATTGTCAGTTCCGGCGAAAGTGCCACTCAAACCACCGGGTATCGTTTGGGGCATTTATCAATCAATGCGTTGCTTGATCAATTGCCTGATCTGAAGGACAAAATTGAACTTGAACAAGAAGCCGTCAGTCATGTGGACTCCAGTTCCATGACCAGTGAAATTTGGCTTAAGCTCGCGCGAAGTGTGCAAAGCGCTGTCGATCGTGATGATGTGGACGCTGTTGTGATCACTCATGGCACTGACACCATGGAAGAGACAGCCTACTTCCTTCACCTGATTTTAAAAACGCAAAAACCTGTCGTGATAACCGGCGCCATGCGTCCGGCCACTGCTCTTTCTGCTGACGGAATATTAAATCTTTATAACGCTTTCCAAGTGGCTTTGGATGAGCAGTCCCAAGGCTTGGGGGTATTGATGGTGCTTAACAACACCATTGGAAGCGCACGCTTTAGCACCAAAACCAACACCACCAATGTTGCTACTTTCTCCGGATTAAATACGGGCGAACTTGGCGCGGTGATTGACAACGCCGTCATGTATTACAACCGTTCAACCCGGCCGCATACGATGGCCACACCGTTTAGCGTGCATGATTTTGATCAAGACGAATCTTTCCCCCGTGTGGATATTTTGATCTCTCACGCCGACGATGACTCGATGTTAGTTGATGCCACTGTGGCAATCGGCGCCAAGGGTATTGTTTTTGCCGGTCTTGGAAACGGCTGCGTGCCTGAAAAAGTTCTTCCGGGCCTTAAGCGCGCCTCAGAAGCCGGCGTCCGAGTGATTCGCAGTTCACGGGTCTTCACCGGACCGGTATTTAACGGCTTAAGTGAATGGGAAGAGGCAGGATTAATCTCTTCTTGGAATTTATCCGCGGTGAAATCCCGAGTTCTTTTGCAATTAGCGTTGAAAAAAGGCATCACCGATATTGATGCCTTAAGAGAAATGTTTGAGCGTTACTAGAAAACGCCGTGCTCAAAAAGGATTCTCAATCCAATTAAGAGCAACACAGCCGCACCCAACAGTGAAAGCTTTTTGCTGTGACGTGCGGCTTTTTCAGATAAAACACCTGCCGCCAACATCGCCAGTGCAGTCAATAAGGCGCAAACAATACCGATAATTGCCGCCGGGCCCACAATCGGCATGGACACCATCGCAAAGGAAAAACCAACCGCCAAGGCATCAAGGCTTGTGGCTACCGCCAACATCGCCAGTTTCCCCCAGGCAATGTCTGAACCCATTGAACGGCATTCGCACTGCCCGTCATCTTCATCTTTTTCGAATGCCTCACGGATCATTGACACGGCAACAAAAAAGAGAAGCCCGAAAGCGACCCAGTGATCCCAGGCATTAATAAGACTGTAAAGAGCGCCCCCCGCAAGCCAGCCGAGAGCAGGCATCAGCGCTTGAAAAGCACCGAACACAACAGAGAACTTCAGCACATGAGAGACTTTGATTTTTGGCTGCACGGCTCCCCAACACAAGGCCACAACCATTGCGTCAACAGACAACGCGACAGCGATACCAAAGATCTCTAATAATTGCACTTCTGATCCTTCAGATTAGTTGAAGCCGCCATTATAGCGATCACTTTTGATCACTAAATTTCAAGATGACGTTTGGAATAAAAAATTCCGATCACCCAACCGATAAGAGCCGGCGTCACCCACTCCAAACCAATGGAGTAAAAAGGCAAATGTGACAACAACGGGACATCAACACCAATATCTTTAAGCGCGCCGGCAACGCTTACAATCGCCGTCATCGTAATGGTTAATGGATACACCTTGGAAAAATTCTGATTAAAGTGATGCGCCAAGCCGAGAATAATCAGCATCAGAGCCACCGGATAAATCGACATCAATACCGGGATAGACAGTTTGAGAATAAGTGTTAAGCCCGCGTTCGAGACCACCATGCTGCAAAGCACAAACACCAGAAGCCAACCACGGTAGGACAGAGCCGGAAAAACTTTGGTGAAATAATCGCTGCAGCAGGATAAAAGACCGACACAGGTGTTTAAACAAGCGACAAAGAAAATCATTCCTAAAAGAATGATGCCCCAAGAACCGAATTGGATTTCAGCCACTGAAGTTAATGTCTGCGCACCATTTTCGGTGATCAAACCGGCTCCGCCCACAGTTGCCCCAATATGGGCTAAGGCCAAATAGATCGTAATCAGGAAAAATCCAGCAATCATACCGGCTTTTACCGTCTCACGTACAACACCCTCGGTATTGCTCACGCCCAGGGCCTGGACATTTAAGGCAATAATCAAACCAAAGTTGAGCGCAGCCAGCGTATCCATGGTTTGGTAGCCTTCCAAGAAGCCTCTGACGAAAGCATTGAGATCGTACGGGGGTAAAGCTAAACCGTAACCCGCGATCGGTCGGAACAGACACGCGAGGAAAAGAAGCGCAATCATGATAATGAGCGCGGGCGAAGTAACTTTGCCAAGACGCTGCGTGAGTTTTTCAGGATTTAAAGCCATGATTCCGGCCAACCCAAAAAAGAAAACAGAGTACAAAAATTGGGCGCAAACCAGAGGAGAAAAATCCAAGAAGAAAGGCTCTGTCGTTGCCGTAAATAACGGAGCCAAGGCCATTTCAAAAGAAGTACTGGCCGTACGGGGAATGGCCACACAGGGACCGATTGATAAATAGATGAGCAGTGTAAAAATAAAGGCAAACTGCGGATGAACCCGAGAGGCTAACATCATTAAGCCTCCGGAACGAGCAACCGTCATCACCCCGAGGATCGGAAAACACACGGCGGTGATGGCAAAGCCGGCCATGGCCCACGGCATGTCAACACCGGCTAAAGAGCCCAGATAGGGCGGGAAAATAAGATTGCCCGCCCCAAAAAACATGGAAAAAAGCGTTAACCCCAACAGCAAACGTTGGTTAAAACTAAATTGATTGCTCATAGGAAAAATAGCTATATCGAAATCTGAATTTCAAAAATTCCGCTACTTTAGCAAATTTCAGGAAAAGCCAATACTCTGGCAATCCCTATATCACAGAGATGCAATACCGACTGCAAACTCCAATCACAATCTTTCTCTTTTATTTTCAGCACTGTCATCCGTTTCGGTGTTAAATCCAACATTAGAAAAATTTATTTAGAATTCTCGACTATGAGCGGCAAACCCTTCCGAAAAATTATTCATGTTGACATGGATGCGTTTTTTGCGTCTGTTGAGCAACGTGATCACCCAGCCTTGCGCGGCAAACCTATTGCCGTTGGACACGCCGGAGCCCGAGGGGTAGTGGCCACTGCCAGTTATGAGGCAAGGAAATTCGGCGTGCATTCTGCCATGCCTTCGGCTAAAGCCCGAGAGCTCTGCCCTGAGCTTATTTTTGTTCATTCTCGAATGAAACACTATCAAGCTGTTTCTAAACAAGTCCGAGCAATTTTTGAACGCTACACCGACATCATCGAACCGGTTTCCATTGACGAGGCGTTTTTAGACGTCACTGACAATAAGATCGGTGCAAGAACAGGCCTAGAAATTGCCAAGCGGATAAAAAAAGAGATTCGTGAGGAGCTGGGATTAGTGGCAAGCGCCGGCGTGAGTTACAACAAATTTTTAGCCAAAATCGCAAGCGATTACCGAAAACCCGATGGCCTTTGTGTCATTCATCCGGATCAAGCTTTAGATTTTATCGACAAGCTTCCAATTGAAGCCTTTTGGGGAATTGGTCCTGCCACCGCAAAACGGTTACACGCTTTATGCATCACAACAGCGCCGCAATTAAGAGCGGTCAGTCTCTCACGATTGACTGAATTGTTCGGTAAAGCCGGTCTGACCTATTATAACTTTGTCAGAGGTATTGATGATCGACAGGTAACCACCCACCGAGAACGTAAGTCCGTCGGCTGTGAAGAAACGTTTGGGCGGGATATTAAAGGGAAAGCCATTGATGAAGCCTTGACTTCGGTCATTAATGAGCTTGCGCAAAGGGTTAACCGCCGAAAATTTAAAGGAAAAAGGTTGACACTTAAAGTACGCTTTCCTGATTTCACCACCTTGACCCGCAGCGGTTCTGGTCATGAGGTACTCGATAGTGTCGAAAAAATTACACCCTTAGCTTACCGCCTTTTAAAAAATGTGACCCTGCCCGCTACCGGTATTCGTCTTTTAGGTCTTTCTGTTTCCAAAACCGAACAAGAAATCCGCGAAGACTATTTGGCTAAACAGATGACTCTTTTTTGACAGTTGATATAATCGCTCGTCTTTTAACATTCCGGACTTTGAATAATGATTAAACGCGTCCGTGCCCTGCCTACCCCGGTAGCAGGGCTTGCACTTGGTATTTCCAGTTTAGGTTGGTCGATGGAAAATGCGCTTCCGCTTCATGGTTGGGGGCAGCTTATCGGAGCTGGCATCGCCGTTGTATTGCTTTGCTTGCTGCTTACTCGTTTTGTTTTTCACGCCGATACCCTTATCACCGACCTGCGCCACCCTGTTTTAGGCAGTATTGTGCCAACCTTTGCCATGGCCACGATGGTGGTCTCTAAAGCAATCGGTCGCTTTTTCCCTCTCATCGGTGAGTATTTGTGGCTTGCGGCGGTGATCGTACACTTGCTCTTTTTGGGCGCTTTTATTGTTTTTCGCATGCGCGAGCACCAAATGCAGCACATGGTTCCGAGTTGGTTTATTCCACCTGTCGGCATCATCGTGGCCGATGTCGCCTGCCCTTCACCGGAATGGTTTAATTTCGCTCAAGTCCTTTTGACGATCGGCATTGTGTCTTACGCTGTTATGCTTCCGGTCATGATTTACCGCTTCATGTTCTACGCTCAGGTTCCTGATGCCGCCAAGCCCACCATAGCCATTTTGGCCGCTCCTGCGAGCCTTTCACTCGCCGGTCTTTTAACCGTTGTTGAAAATCCTTCACCGCTTTTGTGCGCCGTCTTATTAGGGATTGCCGTCTTAATGACCGTAGTCATCTATCTTTCGCTCTTTAAGCTGCTTCGCCTGCCTTTTTCCCCCGGCTACGCTGCATTCACCTTCCCGTTGGCAATCGGTGCTACCGCGCTTTATAAAATGAGCCATTTGGTCGGTCAATATGAAGTCGGCGCTTTTTATGCTTGGGAGCTCAGAATGCTCGCAAACGTTGAATTAGTGATCGCCACCTGCATCATTACCTATGTGGCCATTCTCTTTATTAAAAATTTGGACAAAATTCTGCCCAAACCCCAAAAAGAGTAACGGTTTGTAGTATTTGCTCATATTAAGCCGCCTTTTCAGTTAACCTTGAAGGCGGCTCTTTTTTTATTTCATTTGATGGAATTTTTGTTTTTAGACTTCATTCAATCGTTAAGAAGCGAAAATCTCGACCATTTCATGCTTTTCGTATCTTCTTTGGGCAATTTCGGGGCCATTTGGATTGCACTAGCGGCCCTTTTGCTCATTATCGAAAGATACCGTCAGTCTGGATTGGCCGTCAGCATCGCACTGCTCATTGATTTTGTTGCAGTCAACCTCATCATCAAACCGTTGGTGGGACGCGAAAGGCCCTGTGACGTAACCGTTCCTGAAGACATGCTGCTTGCGTGTTTAAGCGACCACTCTTTTCCATCCGGTCACACAGCGGCCGCCTTTGCTGCGGCGTTTGCCTTGTTTCTTTACCATAAAAGAGCCGGTTCGGCCGCTTTGATCCTTGCCATCTTGATGGGCTTTTCCCGACTCTACCTCTTTGTGCATTTTCCGAGCGACGTCATCGCCGGCGCACTTTTAGGCCTCTGCTTTGGCTTCATCGGGTACAGATTCGCATTTCGCAGAAACAAAAAAGCTCCGAACACTGGGAACGGAGCTTAGTTGAAAAGCACGCTTTTTAGCTGAAGAGATTCTTCATCTTATCCATGAAACTCTGGTGCTTCGGCGAATGCTTCTCGCCGTGCTTGGAGACCGTTTCATCAAACTGTCGAAGCAAATCCTTTTGCTTTTGCGTCAGATTAACCGGCGTTTCCACAAACACATGGATGTAAAGATCTCCCATGTAGCCTGTGCGCAGGCTCTTGATACCCTTGCCGCGCAGGCGCAAAATCTTACCGCTTTGCGTACCCTCTGGAATGGTAATGCGGGTTTCGCCATCCAAAACAGGCACATCCACGTCACCACCCAAAGCCGCTGTGACAAAAGAAATCGGCAATTCAACATGAAGGTCGTCGCCATCACGTTGGAAAATCTCGTGCGGTTTAATACTGATTTCAACATACAGGTCGCCTGCTGGACCGCCGTTGGTGCCAGGCTGACCTTTGCCTTGCAAACGCACACGCTGACCGGCGTTGATACCGGCAGGAATCTTCACTTCAAGCGTCTTCATGACTTTCTTGAAGCCTGTACCGTCGCAGTTGGGGCAGGGATCAGAAATCACTGTACCGGATCCATGGCAGTAGGGACACGTCTGCTGAACAGAGAAAAAGCCCTGTTTAGCATAAACGACGCCGGTACCGTTACAGTGCGGACAAGTCGTTGGTTTGGCTTTGGAGCGGCTGCCCGTTCCATCACAAACATCACATTTTTCCCAAACAGGAACACGGATTTCCGCCGTGTAGCCCTTGGCCGCCTGTTCAAGCGTAATTTCAAGGTCATAGCGCAGGTCCACACCCTTGGTGGCTCGAGGACCACTTTGTTGACGGCGTCCACTCATGCCTTGGCCGAAAAATTCGCTGAAAATGTCGCCCAAGTCACCCATGTTACCGAAACCACCCGCG
>UMJG01003234.1_pt1 | contig 28227 bp, 23 predicted proteins | sample 1965981 | NCBI WGS metagenome assembly UMJG01 (sample SAMEA4836144, study PRJEB28245) | human gut metagenome | biome: gut microbiome; material: fecal sample | place: Denmark | collected 2008 | reverse complement strand
TCTCACCGTTAAGTGATTTGATAATCGACTTTCAAGCAAGAGCACTCTCAAGCCAATTAAGCGTATTCAAGTTATAAAGTCATACCTCATGAAAGAACATCTCACCATTAAGCAATTTGATAATCTGCTTCTAAAAATATATAAAGACAAAGATTCAAGAGTATTTAAAGTACATCTTGAATCTTTGTATCTAAAAATAAATCGTTTAGAATGTTAAAAATATTTGCTCTTCATCATTTGATGGTAAAATACGAGTTATTTTATCATTGTGCATAAGTTTGAATCCATAGCGCCTTAGCATATTTTTCATTGTTACCATCTTTGATTTTTTTACACCTTTATCAGAATTACGTATCATCCAATCAAGAATCTGGCATGAATATTTAAGAGATAAACCTTCCTCAACCATTAGCTGATAGAAAGAAGAACAAGATACCTCCTTAAATATTTTCGTAATAATAGGAATATCGATGAAGTAAACAACATCTTCTAATGAATACGACTGATTTGTGGATAACTTAGATTTTCTTATCTCCTTTTTCTTCATATCTTCTATTATCCACTCATATAATATATTCATGAACTTTCGATGCATAGATTCCGTACCAAACGCAAACTTACTTTCATCAAAATTTTCCTCATCCCAATCATCACCGTAATAGTCAATACAATCATCTGAATTTAAATCTATTACAGTATCCTCCAATCCTTCCGCAAGATTGATGTTTTGAATTTCATTTTCAACTTTAGACTTTTTTGGTTTTCTTGTTCGTTTCTTACTCATTACCCTTTCTTTTGCTTCTTCTTTAGTTGTAAGAGTGGTAAAATATGTAATTTTGTCCCAATATTCTCGTTCGTCCACGAATCTACTCAAAGCATTATGCCACCTGCGATTAAAATATTCATCCAGTATTCTAACTTTTTGTTTTTCCGAATAATATGCTCCATATTTACCTGTGATTTTCATAAATTCATGTAATTCTTCCATGTTCACTACGCCATTGATTAGAAATGTTTGACGGGCTGTAATTAATGAGTCTACATTTAATAGAGGATATTCTTCAGAAACTCCAATCATATAATCAATCTGCTTTAATTTTTCTTTATGCTCATAATTTGTATAATTCATTAATATATGATTTATCTCCTGACGTGCATTAATTATACGGTCTGAATAATAGTGCTTTGACTCACGTCTCATTTTTGCTATCTCATAATCATTATAACTAACATTTCCAATACACCTGTTTCTAAACAGATAATCAAGTGCAACTCTGTCCATTCCTAAATCGATATTTCTACATAATCTTTGTATTGATTCCTTAATTTTTTTTCCTTCTCTGAATCCAAAATAAATTTCCGCACATTTAATATCTATTTCTAAAACCTTATTCGTTATCTTATTTTTTATAGCAACAATATGCTTTATTTCTCGGAGACTACATGGGCAACATACTCTTTGAGTTGTATTATAATAGTATTTATCAAACTCCCATTCTTTTTTTGCTTCATCCCATGCTGTGTATGCGCTATTTTTCAACACAGCATTCTTAAGAGCTATTGGAGGGTTTTCTTTTGTTTTTTTGAATTCACACATAATTTGTTTTTTTAGAGGAACGGAAATTTTATTAAAATCTCCGTTCCATTGATTAATGTTTAAAATTTTATTAGCGAGACAGTATAACTATCATTTCTCTTTTTTCATCTACATCGATTTGGAGTCCACAATCATCAAGTATAGCCCAAAATAACAGTTCGTCAGGTATTGGATAATTGTGTTTCGAGCAATATTCTTTATATTCATTCCAGAAAGGTTCATACTTAAAGCTTTGCCCTTTGAATATCAAACATTTTTGATGTATCCAGAATTTAATAAATTGTTTTAATTCTTTACTTGTGTTCATAACTTTTCTTTTTTTTAATTGAGCCGATTTTGTAATATAATTAATTGTATCTCGTCCTGTAAAGTATCGGCTCGTTTCACTTTTCATTCCGAGTTGTTCTTGCAGCCATTCTTCCTGTTCGTCAGGAAAGAAGTAATTCCGGTTTCCTGACTGATAAAAAAGTATCTTGCTTTCCGAAGTCATCTTATATAGTTCCGACTCGCTCACCAAAAATCCTTTTTTCTCCAAGTAAAGTTTGGCTTGTTTAATGGATAGATATTTGGGTATCTCTTCCGGCTTCTTAATTCTTTGCGTTAATAACTTTTTCATCATACTTTTTTCTTCCATTTGTTTAAAGGACTTTTAATTAATAATTGCAACTCATTTTCTTCATGTGATACAGTTTGAATTTTATCTTCACACCATTTGTCAAGTTCTTCTGGAATGAACAATAATGTATTACCACTTTTATGGAAAGGCATTCTTCCACAAGATGTAAGTTTATACAATTGGGACTTGCTCATTGGAAAACCTGTCTTTTTTAAATAGGCCAGTGCATTTTCCGTACTTAAATATTTGGGGATTTCTTCCCTTTTTTCTATTCTGTTTATCAGAATGTTTTTTATCTCTGATATTTCCTGAATCAGATAATCTATCCGTTCCGGCAACGTGTCATAACTTGTTTTTTGATGTTCCATACCTTTTGTTTTTTGTTTCTGGTGCAAAGATACAAAGGTCCAAAAGCGGCATAAAAAGGCACGTTCAGGCACATTCAGGCACGTTTGTATCAGACTAATTATTAGTTACATATATTACCGAAAAGAAATTATTGATTTTGGCACGTTCAGGCATGAAATATATTTGATTAGTTGGTTACGTTTTGTATTTTTGTCATAAACATCATGTAGTAATATGGCAAAGAAAAGAATACCGATAGACAAAGAGAGGTTTGAAACTTTAAAAAACGAGTTAGTAAGAGTTTCTAATATAGATTTGAGTTCAGATAATGCATACTCTGACCTATGCGATTATATAAAGAAACAGAGCAATACAAATTTTCCTCTCCCAAAATATGAAGACGGAAGCATTATCCAGCAATCTGAAACTATCAGCGTTGATACATTACGTCGTTATTGGGGAGATAAAGATGCAGACAAGGAAAGAAAGCCGGATGTTGGAAAATTATCTTTCATGGCTCGTGCTTTAGGATATAAGGATTGGGAAACATTCTGCCACGAATACAAACAGACCAATACGGACTTTGACATAGAGAAAGGATTTAATGGAATGGACTATTTCAAGTTTTCTTCGTTATGCAAAAATGAAATAATCTGTATCGGCTGGTATCCTCAAAAATATTGCAGATTGAAGTTTTTAGGAGAATATTCTTTTGAGGTCGTTGAATCTTATAGAATGGAAAGTAAGATTGGACGCAAGTTTGAAACTTCCGGTTTCCGTCTCGCCCCAATATCAAACAAGGCTATTTTACCACAAGTTCTGATAGAGCCATTATATGAATATCAGGAAGACTTATGGAATGCCATAGAAAACTTTGATATAAAGAATTGTCCTACAGAAATCCTTTTATAAGAAAAGATAAAAGTGAACAAAGTGAGTAAAGTGAACTATATTTTTATAATAGAGCATATTCTTATTTTATAGACCATATAACGATATAAAACCCTTTTTATAAAATATAGTTCACTTCACTCACTTTATTCACCATGTAATAATTTTCTACTTTAATTTATTCTTTCATATTCGAGATATGCTCGTGTTTCTTTATACCGAGTATTAGAGGCAAGAGAAAAGCTCGATACAGGAGACGAAAACAGCCTTATTTTTGGTATGGGGAAATAATAATTTCACGTCTATTTGGAAGCGAAAAGAATATGCAGAAAATCGTTTATTCTTGTGAAAAAACTATTACGTTTCGTGAGCTTCATGTCGCCTTCTCCCAAAAGAAGCCACCTTGCGTTGATAGACGGAAAGGCAATCAGTATCTTTTGCACCATCCAGATAGTAGGAAGTTCTTTTCTGAATAAAATGTTCATCAGTATAGTAAAAGACAATCTCGTTCTTTGACAAAAATCAGGAACGGAAGGAGATTCTTTTTCGGCAATCTGTTTGATTCTGGCTTGTATGCCACCATTCAGAACATCCCAAAAGGACAAAGGCAAATTGATATTCTTTATATGAACCGCTTCTTTGAATAACGGCGCAATCTCAAATGGCGAATGTTTGGATATTCCGCAACCTATCTCTGTAACTAAGAAAATATATTCCGGATGTTGTTCCGCATATAGCAGAAAATCATCAATATGTTTTTTAAGATTCTCAATGTGTTTGGAAGGCAGCGCATAGGTCTGCCCCTGTATTCCCACAGCCTGCCCCATAATAGCACCGAATTTCATCGCTGTTGCTGCGGCATTTCCATTATGTACACCGTTTGAGTTTGAACCGAACACGAATATTTCATATTCTTTCAGTTTCGTAATGTTGGATGGGGTAATTCTTACATTCATATTTTAAAGTTTTTGGATATAAAAAATCCCCTCATTGCACAAGCAATAAGAGGATTCACTTGATTTTTAAAGTTCTAATACTTAATAGAGAACAATGTTTCAATATAAGGTAAAGAAGCAATTGTTTCGTTGATAGTCCTATCTTCCAAACTATATTGCATTATACAATATCCTGATTCATAATGTTTCTTCCAGCATATCGAATTGGATTGTTTATTATAGACCGGATGCAATATATATTGTTTTACCACATCTAAAGTGTTTCCAGCTTCCAGCGTTTCAGGATTAATCGTCTTGATAGTTGTTTCGTCTATTTCCGTATCAGTTTCAAGCAATAGTATTTGTTTTCCTGTACTCAATGTCTGAAACCATATCTTTGATTGCTCGTCCCTTATCATCTTTATCTCGCCAGTCTTTATATTCAAGGATATAAGACACTCCGACGTATCATCTTCGCCTTTAAACTGAATAGAACCCGTAACCAATACAGATTTAGAGGAAGAATCATAGTTAAACAGAAGGTTGTCGTCTTCACAATAGAACTTGACTACCTCTTTGCCTGCAACTAACTGACTTGTCGGAAAAGTCTTAATCAAAGTTTTCGTTCCATTATCCCCGAACTGGATAATTTCAAAACCTTTTTCCCAGGAACATTCAACTCCGCATAAACTTCCCTCAATCATGCCAATAGCTTGTCCGTTAGCAGAATTATTGAATTTAGTAAGCCAATCACTACATATTACGTGCTCTTTATTGGTTTTCAAGTTATAACTGCATAAACTTACTTTATTCGAAGCAGATATATCCTGAAAATAATAGGCTATTCCGTTACCATTAGTACCGGACAAAGCAAACTTGATAACATATCCTTTTTGTAACTCACTTACTTTCTGAAAAGAATTATTAGACTGGTCGTATTTGTGTAATGACGGTGAATTTTCCTCTGTACCTCCTATAATATACATATACTCTGAAAGACTCTCTAAATCTTTCTCTTCCATATAAATAGAACCTAATGTTTGGCTCTTACCATTCTGTCTTAAAAGTATATCGCACTGGCCGGACACTTTAGGAGTTATGAAAGATATACCGTTTTCTGAAACCGATATAATTTCAGCTTTCACCTCTTTTCCTTCCGCTTTTGTTACTGGAGAAGGCTGAATCCATATTTCGCTATTCGCAGTGAATCCCTCCCCATGAATAACTATCATTTGTCCTGCTACAATAGGATTCGTTGCATCCGAAGAGGGTATTTCTACCTTTTGTATTTCATCCCCTTTTTCCAGTACATCTTCTTTCTCCGTATCACATGAAGTAACAAATAAAAATATCATAGCCAGCCCGGCTATGATATTAAATTTACTCTTATTGTTCATAGGAGCGTCATTTTTTATTCAATGTTATTTTTTCACCTTCTAACGAGAACGTCATAGAAGTCTTAGTGATTTTTCCCGTAATAGAAGTCCCTTCATAACTTGATGTAAAGCTACCATTTTCAGCATTGTACTCATACTTTAAAGCTGCATTATCTTGTTGAAAACGGTACTTTTTCATTTGACCGCTTAAATGCTCGTTTAGGAAAAAATATCGGTGGTACTCTTAATGAAATGCTCGAAGCAACAATTAAGGAATTGAAAGATAACGAAAAGTTTGGTTCTATGGGCTCTTATAAAACAACATTGTCAACTATCAAGCGTTTCAAAAAGAATGAAGTTCAATTTCGGGATATTACAGTTGAGTGGCTGCGAGAGTATGAGAGGTTCTGTCTCAAAACTATGAATCAAACGTCTTTAGCTATTAACTTAAGAAATATCCGTACCACAATGAATGTTGCTAAAGCTGCCGGTATGATTAGAGAGGCTGATTATCCTTTCGGGAGAGGCAAATACCAGATAAAGGAAGGTGTAGGCAAGAAAAAAGCACTCAACAAGAAACAGCTCAAAGCTATCGCCAATTATTCGGATGGTAACAAGTTCACTGAGTTTTATCGTGACTTATGGCTATTTATCTATTTCTGTAACGGTATCAATGTAGCCGATTTGATAAATCTTAAATTCTCTGACATCCAAAATGGGGAAATTTCGTTTATTCGTGAAAAGACTAAAGACAGGACTCGTGACGCAAAACGGATTTATGCACCGATAACTCCCGAAATGCAGTCTATTATTGAAAAGTGGGGGAACAATCCGAGAAAGAGTATTTATATATTTCCTTTTATGAAAGCTGGTGATGATGCTTGGGAACATGAGAAGAAAAAGAAGAATCTCACCAAGCATATAAATGACAGAATGAAGGTTATCGGTGAGAAATTAAATATAGGCAAGATAACGACATACGTCGCCAGACATACTTATGCTACCGTATTGAGAAACGAGGGTGTTCCGGTGTCTATAATATCACCTATGTTGGGTCATACAAGCGTAACCACTACCGAGATATATCTTGCCGATTTGGAGTCTGAAAACAGAGCCAGAAATGCCCATTTGTTGAGCTTTTAATGTCCGTATTTCTCTTAATTTTGGTAGGTCAAGCATACAGTCCGATTCTCTTGTTTAGTGGAGAATCGGGCTTTCTTTATGCAAAATTACCGGTGCAAGAGCTTAATTCTGGTTAAGAATATAGTTAAAATACCTTTTTCTTTTATATTCCGGTAAAAAAGAGGATATATGTATTAACCGAAAATTCAACTATTCGGAATATTACTAATTGTCAAAATAAATAAAGTTATGACACGAAAGAAAAAAGTAAAAGAAGAACAAGCGGTGACTGCCGAAGTCGTAGAGACTAAAAAGAAATCTTCAAAGAAAGCACCAAAGACTAAAATGTCTGCTCAAAAAGAAAGCATACAGGAAACTGGTGTTCAAGAGCCGATTGTCAAAGAAGAAAATACGAAAGATTCTTTTAAAGACAAAGATTATACAATCGATGAGCTTATAGATATGTTAGGGCCGGATATTGATTGTGAGGATGATACAGAGTTTTCATTAACGGAAGGTACTTCTTCACAAGAACAGGAATACACAATAGAGGATATGCTTTCCGCATTGGACGAGTCAATCGATAATGACGATGAAGAATGTGTTTCAGATGAAATACTTGATAAATTCGACAAGGCACTCGAAGAAAAAGGTTTGGGTGATGATTATTTTCGGAAGAAAGAAGAACGGCTTAAAGAAATGGAGCTGGAGCATGAACTTCACGAATTCGCCATTGATGAAATGCTGAATGAATAAGAATATCTAATTTTGTAACCTGCAACAGTCTCTTTATGAGATGTAACTTTGTGATGTGCCTTATTTTTTCTAATTTTGCATCGTCATGGCAACATGGCAGACATATTAGAAATTTAAGGTACACGAAAGTGTTTAACTGATTCTCCGGAATAAAGTCTGGTAAACTATTAACGAACGGGAATAAGTTAGCATCTCTCGCGTCATATCTATATATGGCGTGGGGAGACTGTTGCTTGTTTTAGTTCAAGGGTTTTACCAGAGCCTATTCCGTAAAATAAGTTAGCAGCCCTCACGCTTTCGCATTTTATAAACTTCTTCTGTGTGGGCGGGGAGAAACTAAAACAAAATTCAAAAATGAAAACATTGAGAATGTTTGCAACCACTTTGATGATGGTTGTATTGTGCTTGAACTTTTCTGCTTGTGGTGACGACGACGACAAAGACGCACCATCCAACTATTTTACAGCAGAAGAATTAGTAAACACTACTTGGGTCGGTTCAAATGCGAAACAGGATGCTTATGTCATTAAGTTGACAAGCAAGACTGATTTAACTTTGAATATAACGAGTAAAAGTGGTACAGTCTTATCAGGAAAGTACATATAAAAAGTGTTTGAGAGAAGAATGAGGAAAGTTTACTGGTTATCAGTTACTTTCCTCATTTTGGTTAAAAGTGGCGAGGACAGACGAAGACGGAAATACGACAAGATGAGACAGAGGAACGTTACCTATCCGTAACCTATACCCCAAATGGGGAATGTTGAGGTTCGGAAGAATAAGGAAGGTTACGAATTGAATTTGAACACTCTGATTTATAGTGAGTTACTGATGAGTAACGTGAGATTTTTGGTTACGAACCAAATTTGCCGTGTTCTGCCGTGAAATGCATAGCAAGAAAAGACTCTTCATGTATTAATTTTGAACGCAAAAAAGAATGACGTTATGAAGAGTACATTTTCAATTATCTTCTACCTCAAAAGACAGGTAGTAAAGAAAGACGGTACTGTTCCAGTTATGGGACGTATCACAGTGGACGGAACACAGGCACAGTTCAGTTGCAAGATGACTGTGAATCCCAATTTGTGGGACACCAAGGGCGGACGCATGACTGGAAAAAGTATGCAAGCCTTGGAGGTGAACCGCAAACTGGACAAAATGCGTGTGAGTATCAGCAAGCATTATCAGGAGATAATAGATCGAGACAACTTTGTCTCTGCCGACAAGGTTAAGAACGCTTTTCTTGGATTGGAGTATCGCTGCCATACCTTGATGAAAGTCTATGAGCAAAGCAGGGATGAAATGGAAAAACAATACAAGGCTGGCATGAAATCTTTGAGCACATTCACAAAATATAGAATCGGTTGTGCTTATGTGGGCGAGTTTTTGCAGTCGCATTATCGTGTAAAGGACATTGCCTTGAAAGAATTGTCCCTGCCGTTTATTACGAACTATGAGACATTCCTTAGAATAGACAAGCAACTGAAGATAAATTCCGCAATGGTGTTTGTCCGTAATCTCCGTGCCATGATTTTTCGGGCGATTGATAACGAGTGGCTCGTCAAAGACCCTTTCAGACGATACGAGTACAAGAACGAGGAAACAACAAGGGAGATTCTGACAAAAGAAGAAATTCACCTGTTGATGGAAACTCCTATCACCAGAAAGCATATGGGGTTGGTGCGTGACTTGTATCTATTCTGCTGTTTCACAGGTCTCGCATTCATTGACCTGTACAACTTGAAGGAAGAGAACATCAAGACATTTTTTGACGATGGCGAGTGGATTGTTATCCACCGACAGAAGACAGGAACGGAAGCCGACATCAAGTTGCTTGACTATCCCAAGCAGATAATGGAGAAATATCGTGGATTGTGCAAGGATGGCAGAGTCTTTCCTGTACCACCTTATAGAAGTTGTCTGCGTTCGCTCAAAAGATTGGGAAAGAAATGCGGTATCACCAAGCCACTTTCCTGGCATGTCTCAAGGCACTCGTTCGCAACATCGGTTTGCCTCTCCAATGGTGTACCAATAGAAACAGTAAGTTCCATGCTTGGTCACAAAGACATCAAGACCACGCAAGTGTACGCCAAGATTACCAAGGAAAAGTTGAGCAAGGATGTAGAAAAGTTGTCCCAACAACTCAATCACATTGAGGAATTCACATTCGGGAATATTTGCAGCGATAATACGAACACAAAAAAGGCATAGTATGAAACGACAAGTGATAACAATACAAGAAGATATGGTCATCTACGCCCCACATCATGGTGAGGTGTGGATGACAGTTTTGGAGATTGCCGAACTGTTGAATGTAACAGGGACAGCAGTGAAGAATACCATCAAGTGCATTTGGAAACAAAGTGTGCTGAAAGATTTCCAGCATTCTCAATACGTAAAACTTGAAAATGGATATTCTGCGCATGTCTATGATATGGAAGTGATTATCGACATAGCACTTCAAATGGATACATACCAAGCATTGCTTTTTAGAAGATGGCTTGTTGAAAAGATCGGAAATCGCAAAGAATGTCAAGCTACTTCAGGAAAGCAGGGGCGAACGACGATTATCGTGATGAATGGAACGATGCCGAGAGGTATCAGTTAAGCATTACACCTTAATTATATAATAGCGTACAGAGAAGAAATACCAAATGGTTGTATCACTCTGTGCGCTTTTTGCTTTCTATTTGTAGCGCAGTTTGCATATTTTAGAATGTTTGTCATCTATTACGGTGCGCTTTCTTACACAAAATAATCGAGATATTCAAGCGAATTGGCTTAAATAGTCTTAAATTTGTGTTGCTGTATTTATATTTCCTGCCATTTCTTGTCTTTTCTCAATAAATTTTCGTATTTTTGCAGTCGGATTGTATAGCCAGACCGCAGTTGTCGCTGTAAGACGAGTTCTTTCATGATAACCGAGTCGGCAGCCTACGCCGTGCTGAGTGTAGTGAGGTCAACCATGACATATCTATACGTAAGCGGGCTTTGGGCGGGAAGACAATCCAGACATAATGGAAGGCGTTTATCGACGCTGTGTTTAAGACTTCCTGTAATCTTGCAAATTCACAGTAAATTGTTGTCTTGAACGTAGTCAACGGTAGATGTCCCGGGTGTGATTATATCAATCCCGTGGAGACCTGTAAGCATGGATTGTGTCCTTTCGGGCGCAGTCTAATGTGTTATTAGGTCTCTTTACGGACATGATTTTCATATCGGCGTGGGCTCTGACGTTGTCTGTTCAACAACAATAGGCAATTGCAAGAGCCTCAGGAAGTGGAATGGACAACAGGACGATTCCACGCTCTTTTTTTCTGTCGCAATTTAACGGATTTCTGTCTAGAAAAAAGTTAGCACCGATATGAAAGTCGATGAATGGACATCAGAAGATGGACACATCTCAGGGGGTGGTGAATACCCTCCTTGCGCTGGACTTACCTCCAACGCCCTCCCCGAAGCTCAAAGCACAGTTTCCGCCGAGAGTTCACAAACAGGGGTGTCCACCAGAAATGCCCATATAGCAAGTAAGCCTAAAGCACAAAAAGAGGAAGATAGCCCTCATTGGTATGCCTTACGTACCACATACGGTAGAGAGAAAAAGGCATACGACTACATGACAGCCAAAGGCATCACTGCTTTCTATCCTACTACAGATACTGTAAAACTTATAAAAGGTAAGCGCAAAATTGTTACCGAGTCTCGTTTACCAAATATCTTCTTCGCCTACGGTACAGAAGAACAACTCAAATCTTTTGTTTACGACAACGTAAACCTCCCATTCCTTCGTTTTTATTATCGACACGTCCACGTTGGTCGCAGAATAGAGAAGATTCCTATGATAGTTCCTGACTATCAGATGGATAGTTTAAAAATCATCTGTGCTTCCGATGCGGACAATACCATCGTGTCATTAGTCGAAGTGCCAAAGTTCGAAAAAGGACAATTGGTAAGGGTTACAGATGGAGCGTTCAAAGGAGTGATAGGAAGAGTTGCAAGATGGCAAGGGCAACAGAGAGTAGGAGTTGTGGTGGATGACTTGGTGACTGTTGTAACGGCGTATATACCAAGTGCATTTATAGAATCAATAGAATAAATATCATTTTTATTATGCAAGAGCATACTTTAATAGCCAATTCTGGTATTCAAATCATAACGTTTCCATTGAGGATAAATACTCAAGAAAAGTTCAAAATGTGGTATCACGAATGGTATGATACTGAAAATGGGGAATGGCGACTTGATCCTGTGTACGAACTTCGCACAGATGACGAGTGCTATTATTATAACAAACAGAAACTTCATAAAGGTGGCTATTTAAGTGACCCTACTATTGAAATTGATGTCAACGAGCTTAAAAGCGATGATATATTACCATTGAGAATAGAAGATGAAAATTGTCCAGGTGTAAGGGGCGATATATTTAGCCTTACATTCTCCGACAAAGACAACAAGTTTTCCAAGTTTGAAAATGCTTGGCTTCCAGTCCCATATTTCTTTAAACGCACTCTCAAGCGTTTTAAGTTCGGTCCATTAAATTGGGTACGTATGAAATTAATCCCAACAAGAGAAGAAAAGGGAATAAAATGGTACAATGTAGTTCTAGCATTCGATACAAGAGCTCGTTACGAGAGTGACGAATATGAAGAATGCCCCGTCTTTCCAGATGCGTTTAGAAGCGAAATGGATTTCGAACTATGTAGTAATGAGTTCTATTTGATGGACTATTGTTCTCCTAATAACAATTGGAGTTATATTGATGACTATTTGTTGCACTTGGTTCATCCTAATGTTCAACGTGTATCTCAATTAAGAGGTGCGAACGTGAGAAAAATGTCGTATATCGCATCATACATATTCTTAATCAACTATCTTGCTCAAAAGGATCTATTCCCCAAGGTTAAACTTTACAAGGATACCGATGTCGAAATAAAGGATGTTGATATGGTTGTTGATATAGGAAACTCACGTACAACAGCACTTTTAATAGAAGATAATACCAATTTTAATCAAGTAAGGCAGCTTGAACTTATTGACTATACAAATCTTGTTAAAGAAGTGAACAATTCACTTGTAATCAACAAACATAACGAACCTTTCGATATGCGTTTGGCTTTTCGTAAAGTTGACTTTGGAAGTTTTGGCATTAAAGACAGCAAACAATTTGTTCATCCGAGCTTGGTTCGTTTAGGACAAGAAGCCAACACACTTATCCATTTGGCCACAAACACTGCAGATGATATGGAATCTTTGTCAACCTATTCAAGTCCAAAGAGATATTTGTGGGATTGGAGACCAAATAAAGAAGAATGGAAATTTCTTGTTCTCAAAGGTGAAAAGGACGACCACATTTTGAATCTTCGTGGAATAACAAATCAGTTGAAAAGTGACGGAAGTATAGATCTGTCCGGAGAAAGTGGCAGCTCGTACCACTATTCCAGACGGTCTTTAATGACATTCTCTTTCTTGGAAATGTTAGTGCAAGCTCGTATACAAATTAATAGCGAGGAATACAGGTCTAATCGTAGTGGGTTTGGAAAGCCGTCCATACCAAGAAGAATACGAAGAATTATTGTAACTTGTCCTACCGCAATGTCAAGGGTGGAGCGAGAGGCTCTTGTACATTGTGCTAAAGATGCAGTAATCTTATTGGAAAATTTCGATTATAATTGCCCTGTAGAAAATCCACATCCTGGGAAACTGGTAGACGTAGTCCCTGCTGTTCGCTCTATGAAAGATGACGATGGACTGTGGTACTATGACGAAGCGACATGCTCCCAATTGGTATATATGTATGGAGAGGTTGGACAAAAATACAAAGGATGTTGCAGTGAGTTCTTCAATCTCTATGGAAAAATAGAAGATGGTGACAGCCAGCCTTCAATAACTGTTGGATCTATTGACATTGGTGCAGGAACATCAGACTTGATGATTAGTAAATATACTTATATAAAAGGTGATGTTACGACCATTACGCCAGATCCGAAATTCTACGATAGCTATTATTTCGCAGGAGATGATATGCTTTATGCCCTTATCAAGAATATTATGCTCCTTGATGAGAACAGTGCATTTAGGACAGAATTAAAAGACTTAACAACCCAACAATATCGCCAAAAGATAAAGAATTTCTTTGGAGAGGATTATAATGGACAAACTATAGCTGATAGAATATTAAGAAAGGACTTTAATATTCAATATTCTGTACCATTAATGTGCCATTTCTTGGAGTTGTTGAAACAAGGCTGCAAGGATTGTATTGTCAAATATTCAGATGTGTTTTCCGAGTGTCCACCTAATGAGGCAATCATAGAGGAATTCAAACAAAGATTGAACATTGACATCACATCACTTTCTTGGAAATTTAACAAAGAGATGGTTTCAGAAGTTGTTCGTAAAGAATTTGAGCCTTTGCTTAAGAAGGTTGCAACCATCATGTATTCCTATGCTTGCGATGTCGTATTACTCTCAGGACGTCCTGCTTCACTTCCTGTGATAAGGGATATATTCCTTAAATATTACTCAGTTTCACCAAATAGACTCATTGTTCTCAACGATTATTACGTAGGGGATTGGTATCCGTTTGGAGAGAATACTGGCTATATAAAGAATGCAAAGACTATTGTGGCTATGGGTGGTGTAATAGGACATTATGCCTCGGAACTTTCAAATCTGAATAAGTTTATCATCAATTTAGATTTGCTGAAAAAGAATTTGAAGTCAACTGTGAATTATATTGAAGCTTCTCGTGAAGGACAACCAATTGAATACTTCATAACACCAGACAAGTACCGAGGTGACTTGACTATTAGTAGTATTCCCCAATCACTCCATGTTCGTCAAATAGGGATGGACTCATATCCAAGTCGTGCCTTGTATTCAATAGACTTTAACCGTCATAAGATGGCAGACAAAATTCGGAAAAAGGCCATTATAAATGACGAAGACTGTCCGACTGACGCAAAAGTAATAGGACTTGTAAATGAAGCCATTGATGTTTTGAAAAAACGAATGCCATTTAAGATAACAATTGAGCGTGACATGGATGACAAGGAAAATCTTTCCATTTCAGCAATAACGGATAAAAATGGTAATGATATAATGGATGGTAATCTTGAAATACACATCCAAAGCCTTGGTGTTGACGAACAATATTGGCTTGACTCAGGTGCGTTTGATTTCTAATCTCTAAAAATGAAATTATGCTACAAGATATAAAGCAACATATAGATTTGGTTGACGGCTCTATTGCATGGGCCAAAGAGTTTGGAAAGGAGTCTTTTCCATACGATGTTTTTAAGGAATATCGCCGCAAACTCAAGCGCATATATGCAGCCTTGGAAGAGAATTGTTCTGCAGCGGCTTATGGCGAAAGTCAGGTAGGTAAATCTTATTTGATGAGTAGTTTGTTGTCTTCTCCAAACTCGCCTTTTGTCATCACTAATGCAGGAAAATCATATAGTTTCATAGATGATATAAATCCAAGTGGTGGAAACAATGCCAAGATAGAATCAACTGGTGTTATCACTCGTTTTACTCTTAGCCAAGGTTGTTCTACAATGAGTGACTTTGTAAAGGTACGCAACTTGTCTGTTGTGGACATCATTCTTCTCTTGGCTGATTCGTATTATAATGACATTAAAATCAATCAAGATAGCGTATTGCGTTATGATGATATAAACAAGGCTCTTGAAGATATGAATGGTCTTTGGGCATCAAAGATTGTTGTACAAAATGAAATTGACGAAGACGATGTCAAGGATATTACAGATTACATTCACGATGTAATAGGGAATGCTGCGGCTGGTGTAAATCAATCAAACTTTTGTAAGATAGTTGCTCCTGTAATTCAATATGTTTCCTATGACAAATGGGTTAATATATTCAGTCTTCTTTGGAACAGGAATAGTGAATTGAGTCACTTGTTCAGTGTCCTCATTAATGAATACAAGAAGCTTAACTTTCAAACGGATATTTATATACCATTTGCTGCAGTGCTCCGTGAAAAAGGAACATTGTTGAAGATTGAATGGCTTGACACTGTTTGCGGTGTACAGATAGATACTGGACATAATGAAATATATACAGATGTATATGATTCAAATGGCAATATCCTTGCTCATGATTTTCATAAAGGAAATCTTTCGGCACTGATCGCAGAACTTACCTTTGAATTGCCGCCTTCTGTTGCAGACGACAGGAAATTTTTGCATAAACTTGACCTTCTTGATTTCCCTGGTGCTCGTTCTCGTGAGAAATACAAGGAGCAGGACATTCATACAGTTCTTCCCAAGATTCTTAGAAGAGGAAAAGTGGCCTACTTATTCAACAAGTACTCTCGCTCATTGAGAATCAGTAGTGTATTATTCTGTCATCATAACGACCAAAAGGCGGAAGCTACCATTGGGGAAACTATAAATAGTTGGATTGAAGACAATATTGGTTCTACACCAGAGGAACGAGCCAATATGCTCAATGACACAAATGGTATTGCACCATTGTTCTTTGTTGCAACAAAATTTAATATCGATTTAGAGAGAACAAAGACAGACAATTCCTCAAACATAGACAAACTTGATACACATTGGAACAGGTTCGATACCGTATTTCCGGAAATTATTAAGCCTAACAAGTGGCTTGATAATTGGGTGAAAACAGGCGGACTGTTCCGAACCGCTGCTTTCCAAAACATTTATCCATTACGTGATTTCTACTGGTCTGGAAAGAATGGTGTTTTTGATGGCTATAGTGATGGTGCAGTCAAGTCAGAAGAGAAAAGTGTTCACACGTATGCTGATTATCCTGACTATTTCGAAAATCTGAAACAAAGCTTTCTTAAGAATGCCTTTGTGCAACGTCATTTTGCTAATCCCGAACAGACTTGGAATGATGTTGCTACCATCAACAATGATGGTTCAAAGGCCATCATTCGTAATCTTGACGCTATCGCAAGTGTACTCGAAGATGCAAGAAAAAAGAAATACCTTGCACAATTAGCTAAAATAAAGTCAGAGATGTATAATGCACTTTCTGTTTATTTTGAGCCAGAAGATAAGGAGGCAAAGAATCAAAAGGTAAAACAGATAGCCAGTGATATAAGAATGTCCCTTATTTTAAGTGTTGGCGAGAGACCAGAGATATTCGGTCATATCATAGACAACCTCATGGTGCCAGTTGGTGATTTGCGAGACATTGCATATAATATTATCATCTGCCATACCGATACTCCCAAAGATTTTTCTATAATAAACTTTATACGCAAACAAGCGGACATTAATCCATCGGACAACAAGAAAACGAACATTCAAAAATTATGCGATTTCTTTGGCTGCGAAAAAGCGAGATTAGAAGAAGCGTTAAAAGAACGTGGCTGTACCATTGCAGAGGTGGTTTCGAGTGAAACGGAAACTTTGACAACTGTGGCGGATGTTGTCACCAAACACATTGTTGATTATTGGAATGCCTATATCAACAACAAGGTTAAGGTTCTTGAGCCTATGCTTCCACATTCAGATGAAGTAGTCTTTATGTTATCAGCATTACTGAAAAAGCTGGGGATGAAACGTATCCTTTCTGAACGAATAGACCGCTATTGTAAAGTGTTCAGTCTTAATGAGCAACCAAACGCTATAGCTGATTATGCTTCATTGACACTCAACAACTTTGTAAGTTCTGTAGGGCGCAAATATATTAACGATGAGGATGTTGACAATATTCGTGCGAAAGCAGATAAGTGTCACATTAAAGTTGATTTGAGTTCTTCAGCATGGAATGTAGTTAGAAAACCGCAACCATTATTACAAACTTTGAGCGCATTTGATGCCGCCTCCGATATAGATACTGTTGACAAATCAACATTAATGAAACTTCCACTTTGGGACAACTTCCAACGATGGGAGAATTTGGTAACAATTGGTCTGCTATATGCAAGTGACATTTCTCATGTTGACCCAATAGCCAATGCTAAAATTAAAACAATCATTGATGCTTGTGAAATTTTATATAAAGGATAAATAAATGGCAGGACATTCATTCTTTGGAAAACAAAAACTCTGCTATACAGAGGTGTCTGATTTTACCGACTATCAAGGTATCGGTCACGACCCCATGTACAAGAGATACGACAGTGTTTTTAGTGTTGTCAAAAGGGTTATACCTATAAATCTGCAACATTTCCTTGCGACTCCTGAATATATGGATGATGAAGATCAGATTTGTTGGCATATAGAGAAATGGCAGCAGCATCCCACCCGTTTGAGTGAACTGTCAGGAGCAGAGTATGACAAATATAAGAGCATACTTGATGACACCGTGAAAATATACAAGTCCTCTATTATGAATTTAAATGGAGAGGATTTGCAGATTATGGCTGGTGCTATTAAATATATCAGTGAAGATAGGGTATATTGTACAGATGACAAGGTGTATCTTGTTGCATGGGGTATGACTCCTGATGTACGCCAACACAAGGTTGTTGGCTCCGTGATTCACGACTTTGAATACACCAAGAAATATAAGATTACATTCGATGCTGGCGAACATGGAACAATTTCAAAACTTGACAAAACCATCAGTCGTGCCGAAGGATCGATACTTTCAAAATTGGATATACCTACAGTGGATGTTTGTGAGGGCTGGAATTTTACAGGGTGGATACCTTCGCCTATTGGTCAGAGAGTAAACTCCAACATGACTTTTACTGCCCAATATGACGAGGTCGTTTCAGAAACGCCTGCTATTCCTCCAATATCTCCAGAACCTTCAATCCCTTTAGATTCTCCAACAGAAGAACCTACGACAGAACCAGAAGATGTTTTCTACAATTGTCGTTTTGAAGCAGGTGAACATGGTTCTATTGAAGGTTCGTCTTCATTTAGAAAAGCTGCCAACACTACTTTGTCAAGTGGAGAAATACCTATAGTTACACCTAACAAAGGGTACAAGTTTACAGGATGGAACATATCTCCAAACAATATTCTCGTAGATGAGGATAAAGTGTTTTTCGCCCAATACGAGAAAACTTTGCCTTGGTACAAAAGATGGTGGCTGTGGTTTGCAGGATTGTGGACTGGCAAAGGTTGCTTAAAATGGTTGTTATGGCTGCTTCTTATAATATTGTTGATTTGGTTGCTATCATGGCTACTAAAAGGCTGTGGCCACCATTCGCCTGTAAACGGCGTTGTTCCTATTGATACCATCACGAGAGCGGATGGTTCTCGTGTTGATGATAATGGAGCGGTAAGACCGATTACCGGAAGTGACGGCAAGTTGCCTGATGACAATACGGTTGTTGCTCCAGTCATGGGCGAAGGTGGTGAAGAACCGCCTATTGTCAAGCAACCTGGTGTACCCAATATCATTGCCAATCGCCTGTTTTTGTATATGGAAAATGAGAACGACAATGTAGATGCATTGGCACGTGATTTCAAACAAGCGTATCCAGATGATAAGTATAGCATTATTGGATATGATAAGGAGGTAAAATTGCTTGTCATACAGATTCCTGAAAACGAACGTGACCAAATTCGTAAAACCATAAATGGTAAAATACCTAATCATAAGTTTATTGTTTTTGACGAGGAAGTATATGAACTGCATGGTCAAATCAGTAATTCGACAGAAAATGTAGGCTGGCATTTGAATGCGATACATCTTAAGCAAGGATGGACATATACAAAAGGTAGCTCAGATGTAAAAGTTGCCATTGTAGATGATGGCATTCAAGCAAGTCACCCTATGTTTAAGGGAAGAATTGTTGACGCATATAATGTCTTTACCCAAAATAATTCTCTAAGTCTTGGAGAAGGACATGGTACACATACTGCAGGATTAGCAGTAGGTTCGGCAGATTACTTTTCAAAGGGTGCTTCAGGTGTTGCTCCCAACTGTCAGATAATGCCTATACAGGTATTTGACAACAAGCAGTGTCCTTTGTCGGCTCTCATTGCAGGAGTGATGTATGCTCTTCATCATGAGGCAGATGTCGTGAACATATCCATCGGTCCTTCTTTCAAAGGTTTGAATGTGCTACCTGTTGAACAACAAGCAGAAATTGCCAAGACGCAATTCCAAAATGTGGCTTTCTTATGGGCTCGTGTTTGTAAAATTGCAGCCAAGAAGAATACGATTCTTGTGTTTGCTGCAGGAAATGATGACATTCTTACAAGTATTCCGCCAGAGAATCGTAACGCTTCTTCTATAGTCGTAACGGCAGTTGATAAAAGACTATATCCAACAGTGTTCACGAATTATGGTCCTTGTTCCGATATTTCAGCTCCAGGCAAAGGTATCTATAGCTCATTTCCTTCTAACACCTTTCAATCATGTGATGGAACAAGCATGGCTGCGCCAATAGTTACTGGAACTATAGCTTTGATGAAATCGCTTAAAAAGGACATAACTGTAGCGCAAGCACGGAATGTACTTTATAAAACTGGTGCTGATGTTTACGGATATATTCCCCCTATGGTTTTGGTTGACAAGGCTTTGATGGCTGTTAAAAATGGTGACTTCAGTGAACCGACAGAACGGAAAATAAAACCTGTACCAGAAGGTGAAGGAGATGAGTCGGCGGCGAATAGGCAACAACCAATAGTAGACACACCTCCGAGTGCAAACACTGATACGCCTACATCCCAAGGAAATGAAACTGACTATGATGCTATTCGCAGAAAGATAGCAGAGTATAAACAAAAGATAGAAGAACTAGAACGTTTACTTCCGCAAAAAAGATAGATATGAATAGAAAACTTAGATTTTCGTGGGGACACATTGTGGCGTTCCTCGCACTGATTTTTATTGCGTATGTCGTTTTCATGGGAGCGACATACTACACCGTTGGTAATTATTGCGCAGGTTTATTTACCATGGGATGTTGTGTCCTTTTAATTGTTCTTACTGTATTAGGGGCGCAAGTTCTAAAGGGTGTGGATAAGAAGTTTCACAGGAGTATTATTTGGGAACGCATATTAGTAGCATGTTCTCCATTTATTATTATTATTGTTGGTGTTCCTTTCTCACATTTTTGGACAGTTCAAAGTTCGGAAGATGAAATCATCCAGCAGTTTGACAAATCAATTAAGGCTTCTTTGGGTATATTTTCAGATTATGACTCGTATTCGGATTCCAGAATAGAGCAACTTAAGTCTTCCTTAACATCAACAGTTAACGATGACCAACTCATAAATAATAGGATTACTGAGTTGTCACTATACTTGAAAAGTTCGACAAGAAAATCCATTGATGAGGCAAAAATTTGGATTAATAAGGTTAGTGATTCTCCTTCTGTATGGAATGTTTTTCTTTTCGGAAACATCTCCACCATTGAGGGAGCAATAGAACAATGGACAGAATCCTTAAACACAATTTCTCAAAAGTGTATTTCTTCTGAAACGGATGTCGATCCATTTTCCACAGCAAACATACATAAAGAGAAAGCACTGAACGGACTAACAAGTTTGAAAAGCTTATATCAAGAAGCAAAGGCTCCAAACGCATTAGCGATAACGACATTGCTTATTTGCTACTTGCTGCTTTTGTGCCCATACTTCGTACAAGAACGCCATTCAAGAAATATTGAGACATTCTTTGGAAAGGGAAATTATCACAAATCAGTTTCTATAGATAAAGCAAACAAAAAGCAAGGGACTAATAGAAGTAAATACGACTCATTTTGATTATGAATACAAAAGACAACATATTAGACAATCTTTCCGAGTATAGTCCACGTCAACTTGCGGAGTATGTAGACAAGGGCGTGATTACTTGGGACGATATGCGTGATACAGGCGATCTTACGCCGTCATTACGCAAAGCTATTGAGGAGCAAATTTCACAAATTGCTCAAGTAGAAGACAAGGATTGGGAAAGGGCACTTACTGCTGGTACAAAATCGGCATTTCAAGAATATCTTTCAAAGTATCCTTCTGGTAAGTTCACTGATGCCGCTAGGGGCAGAATTTCCGATTTAATAAGAGAAGACAACAAAATCCAAATCGAAAATGAATGGGATTCTCTAGACAAATCGGACATAGAAGCATTGCGCACTTTTATCCGTGAGAATCCAAGGAGTCCGCATGTTACAGAAGCACGCGCAAAAATCAACGAATTGCAAAGAGAAAAGAGGCGCGGTAACGGAACACGTTTGGTCATCTCGGCGATTAGAGAAGGCTATAATAGCAACCGTCCTGACCTCAAGATACCAGAGTTGCTGAAAACATACCTTAACTCCAACAGAATTTCATCTCATGATATTGCAACTGTTATTGGTGATGACAATAATATTATGGAGGCAGAAATCGTTCAGACACTGTGTAATGAAGGAATTATCGAGTATGATGATTTGGAAAATATCAGCGGCATAGACTCAGTTTTTGTTGACAAATTGATAGATTTTCAGTCAAGTGATGTTCCAGACCTGCCACCTGCGCAACCTTTGGAGGAAATTAAAAAAGATTATACCGAGGTGTATTTCTGGGGCATTCCATCATCAGGGAAGACATGTGCCTTGGGTGCTATTATGAGTGCGGCGAAGAATGGAACCAATGTTAAGGCAATGCATCCTGATGGAAATTGTCAAGGTGCGGCATATATGATGCAATTAGCAGATTTGTTCGATCCAGAAGCCGTTTCTGTTTTACCTCCCCGTACAGACGTACAAGATACCTACGAGATGCGTTTTACTCTTGTCGGTGAAGATGGTCGTGAGCATAAGTTAGCATTTATTGATTTGTCTGGTGAGTTGTTTACATGTATGCATCTCAAAGCCTCAGGTTTGCCATTTGAGAGACAAGAACAGGCGGATGCTATAAATACTCTTGACAACATCCTTGTTAAAAACAGAACCAACAATCGTAAGATTCATTTCTTTGTTGTTGAATATGGTGCACAAGACAAAAAGATTAGAAGCATGAGTCAAGACTCTTATCTTCAGGCAGCCATTAGCTACATAAATGAAATGGACATATTTGATGAATTTACAGATGGTGTCTATATGATTGTTACTAAAGTTGATAAAGCTAATGTTGATGAGTCAGAGTTAGGTACACATCTTGCGAATTACATCGAAACATACTATAAAGGTCTTTATGGAGGCCTTGTTGATATATGCGAAAAGAAAGAGATAAATGGTGGCCGGGTATCAAGATTTCCGTTCTCTATCGGAAAAGTCTGTTTCCAAAATCTGTGTATGTTTGACAAGGAGTGGACACATCGTATAATAGAAGAAATAAAGGAACGCTCCTATGCAGAGAGAGCCGGCCGATTAGGTAAATTAACAAGAATGTTTGGTAAATAATATGGAAAAGAATAAGTTAGGTATTGTTATTAATACGACAAAAGCTAATAACCGCACAAGCGGTTTTAGAGCCATTTATCGTTTTAATGATGATGAATGGTCTTCGGTAGTGCGTGATACTGGGGCTGAATTGAAGAAGGTGACAAACAATTCTGCTTCAGTTCCAATTCATTTCATCCAATTCGAAAGTAATGGATGTTTCTATTGCATTATGCAACCTATTGCAGGAAGAAATGATTATCAGAGTGCATGGATTTTCATCCATAAAGACATTCTTCTTCCCAAGGGAGAGTTGTCTTCAATAATACAAAAGGTTGAAGAAATCTTGTCTTTCGATGTTGAGGACAAAAAGGCAGAACTAGACAATCTGTTCGAAAAGCCTTACCAAACAACCAACAACCCAAGCTATTCTGTCAGCTCTGGGGACACCTATGCTGTACGCTACTATGGTAAAGGAACAGAACTTGTGTACACACAGAGTTCGATATTGGAAGATTACCTCTATCAATCAGAGTATTGCAAATATAAGTCCGTATTCTTAATAGACAAAGAAAGCGGGCTGCAAGTTTCTGATGCACAAGACTTGTCTAACACAAAGCTTGAAAAAAGCTTTGTGATAGAACTTCCTTCGGAACGTTACGGTTTCAAGCATAATTGGGGAGCGGATTCCTTAAGGGTAACAGAAGGTGCCCAGGTGAGAGTTAGATGGACACGCTCTGGTTATGCCCCAGTGGATAAGCAAGGAAGATGTAGTGAGGATTTATTGATACAAAAAACAGACATGAAGCGTTCCTTTCGTCTTGAGTTGTTTCGAGTTGTTGACAAAGTTACAGGGAAAACTCTGAAAGTACGACCCATATTTATTGGGAAATATTGGGTGGATGATAGTAAGAACCCAACTGTCTTTTACTTCAGAGAAGATGACTTGAACTGTGTATCTTGTCGTGTTGATTTACAAACTTATGAGCCATTCAATGGCACATTAGATCTTACCCAACCAAATGAGAAAGGAGAATTCGTTATAGAACTCCAACCTGAGAACCATGAATATAAATGCTGCATTGAAACGAAGATTCCTGACGTTCGAACCATCGAGTTTGTAATCAAAACACAATATAAGCTTAAAGGCTCAGAGATTCCCGGATTCCAATTCGAAGGGACTCCATCTGAAACAAGAACAAATAGACTTAAAGGTGCTCATAAACAAGCAGCGATGCCTCCTATCGGAAGAGATGCAATGTCTGTAAGACGAGAAGATTATATAAGTCAAGAAAGAAAAGGGAATTCCTCAAAAGAACACCACGGAAAAGGTACCCCGTGGTTAAAGTATCTAGTATACACAGGGATATTTGTTTTAATCATTGTATGCTGTTATTATGGATATCAGTATATATCCCCATCTGACAAACCACAGGAGTCAGAAATCGCAAGTGATGAGTATAATGATTCTACATCTGATTGGGAGTCAGCGGTAGAGTATTTGCGACAGAATAATACAAAATGGATTGAGTCAGAAATGGAGAAATTCCCCGACTTAAAAGGAGTGTACGCAATGATTCGGGATTTCCAATTCAAAGAACTTAAGAAGTTCATAGATGATCATTCTGACCTGAAATATATCAACGAATGGGAACGTCTGTATAAGATTGTTGAAGAGAATAATAATAAAAAGGGAGTATGGTCAACTGATGGAAGTATAGATGTAGAGAAATATCTAAACACAGATTTTGCGTCTAAGCCAGACGCAAAAGAAAACGACATACCATCCGATTCTTCTAACGGTGTTGAAGACTATGATTCAAATCATTCATCATCCGTGGTTTCTGAAACTACTAGTAAAAATAATAGACCATCCAACAACAAAGGAAATTCAAACGGCAAAGGGAACTCTACCAACAAGAGTAATTCCGGTAGCAAAGGAAATTCTAATAACAAAGGAAATTCCAATGACAAGGAAACTACCAACAAGAGTAACTCTGGTAGCAAGGGAAGTTCTAAAGGGAATAATAATCAAGATAATTTGAACTAATGAACAGATCTCTTATAAAATCGCTGATACTTGCCATTGCAATAGCAGTGGCAGTAGGTGGTGTCTTATTTTTTATCCAAACAGTAGTAAGTCCACCTGAGAATATAAAAACGGAAGATGTGCATACGGCCGACATCCAAAAGTTTTCTAATTCTTATAATCCAGACACATTGGAATTAAAAGAGGCAGAGAAATTGTTTGATGTTATAGCTGACCGCGCTACATTGTACAGAGAGGATTCTTTGATAGACCAGAAGTCATGTGACAATGCAATATCTAGTTCTGCAGAAAAATTCTCCGCAGCATTCGTAAAATGGTCGATGTCTAAATTTGAACAATCCATATGGAGTCATAGTGACCATGTCGTTATGACAAAGATTATATACAAGCTGCGTAATGTCACGATTGCTCAAGGTTCGAAAAAGGCTTTAGAATCTACTAGTCTTGCTGTACTTACAAAGATAGAAAGCATTATCAGTGAATATGGTAATGCCTGGAATGTTGCTAAGCAAACATCTTTCAATAACTACAATGATGCATATTCTAAACGCAAAAATGCAGAGTCTTTGGCAACGAAAGAATATCTAAAGAATTGCGTCAGGTTGGTAAATGCATTAAACTCTGTGGGGCAAAAACTCGAATTGTCTTGTTATTATCAGCTTAAAAGGCGTGTTGATAATTTGCAGAATTTGTACTCTTTCGGAACAAAGAGTGCTTATGATAATGAGTCTAGCAAGGTGTACGATTTAATCCAAGGGTTCGAGAAAACGAAAGTTTTTGGAGTTAGCACTTCCGCACATGCACAATCTCTTAAGAATTCTCAGGACTATTACGATAGATCTGCAGAAAACTATACATGGAATGAATAAACAAACAAGGAAAATGGAAAAGTCATTTAGGATTATCTATACGCTTTTGCTTTGCCTTCTTGCAGTTTCTGCAAATGCTCAAAAGAACAAGAAGGACAAGGATGAAGTAAAGATTTCTGCTGCAAAGTATGACAAATTTCGTGATGACATAAAATTATTGTCCGATAGCACGAAAACTTTAGCAGATAGCTGCACTTCTCTTAATTCTATTATCCAGAATTTACAGAAAGAGAAAGAGTATTTGGATGATGTTATAAGAAATAATAAAAAGGATATAGAGGAGAAAGTAGCTATTATTGGAGAAAAGAATGCGCTGATTGCATCTATGCAACAACAGCATAAAGCAGATAGCTTGACTATGTCCACAACGCTCCTGTCAATGTCTGAAATGCAAAAAACAGCGGATGAAACTTCTGCTAAATATGCAAATGGTCGTTTGTATTTCAAATATGATGCCAAACGAATCCAAGGATGCATTGATGACTTTAACAAGATAAAAACTGCATCAGTGAAAGAGAAATTCAAACAATTGCCCAATTTGCTGAGCAACTACGAAAAGTATTCAAATCAACTAAAGGCATTACTCGAATCTGCTCAAAATGACCCTGATAGAAAGGTAAGGAATAAAGCTGAAGAATATAAAAATAAATATAGCAGAGAGATAAGGAATTCTGTCTACTATTCGAACTACTATGCAAGGCAAAATTTGGGAACATGGAGTATCCCCTATTTAGACAACATTATAGAGGTAACGATGTCCATCCTTAAAAAACATGATCCAGGACATAATGACCCAGTGAATTTCAATTCATTAATAGAAATGCTTTAATCGTTCTTCTATATATCGCCTAATTTTAAGATAAAGAACTAAGGTCAAGTGTTTTTCGTTATAATTATTGCAAGCTCAATAAACTTCATTTATGCTTTCTACCAATAGTGGCACATTCGCTTTGATATATTCATTTCTATTTCTTCTTGTAGAATCTTTTGTTTTTGTCAAAAAATATCAAAAATACCTTTGGGCTGCATTGAGAGAATTTGTAATGGGCATCCTATTGCACTTAGCCGTAGTATAATGAATTTGTCAAGTTGAGATATTATATAATCTCAGTACACAATCGAAAAGGATGGTAGGATTCATACTCTTGCCATCCTTTTTCATTGGAAAACTACTCTTGTCACATAAAAAAACTCCACCTGTACGGTTGAAGTTGATTAGGATTCTGTCAACAACCCCGATTGTCACTCCCCACATGCGCATTGCCTCGTAGCAATACCAATATACATTCATAATTGCGAGTATTATACTCACGGCACGGAGAAAATCCATTATTTTTCCCAATGCTCTCAAATCGTCTTCTTGTGCCATTGTTTTTCTGTTTTGAAGTTATACCTTGATAATACGATTAAAGGTTTCTCCCTTTTCGCTTCTTTTTCTTTCTGCGTAACTCTCTATCGAATGCTGCTTCCTGTGCCTCATTTGATGAACCTCCTCCAGACATAAGTCCAAGACCGCTGCCGTACTCGTCGAACAAGCCAGAGCTTTGAAGTTCCTTCTCCAAGACAATGTCATCTTCCGTTGGAATGGTAAGCGGTATCGGTTGCTCATTCTCGTAAGGCAAGGTGAAGAGCTCCTGCAGGGCATTGGCAGAAAGATTCTTTCCAAGCCTTGAACCATTGATAACGCTTTGGGTGCGGTGGTCAATGAATGTTGCTCCGTAGATACGGCCGTCAGCTGTATGTCGGAAAACAACATCAATACCCTTTGCTTTCAGCAGTTCAACGAACTTATCCTTATGGTACGTCTGCTTCAAGACTGCTTCCACGCTATGTTTGGTCATCTCGGAGAGTTTCTTGTCCTCCTTAAACTTCTTGGCCGAATAAGCGAACCGCTTTTCTATCGCCTCCACGCCGACAGACCTGTCAATCTTGGAAGCCTTGAAAGGAATTCCGACTTTGTTGCCCTGTCCGTCCGTGGCAGAATAGACAAAACCATGATACTCACGACCGCCAACTTCGCCTCTGACTTCCTCCAAGGATATATTATATAAGGAGAGAAGTGCACGGTATTCGCCCAATGACTGGAACCTGTAGGTAGTGCAGAGTGATTTTACAGTATTGGCAACCTGCTTCTTCACATTGCCTTGGCTTACATCCACCTTGCGGAGTGGATTGTCTGCCTGGCGTTGCTTGCGGTCTGCCTTGTGGAGATTGTACTTCTCCTCCAAGTCACGGGTGATAGCCTTGCTCCTATGGTAGTTGTATCGACTGTCCAAGCATTTGCCGTTCTCATCCACCCGAATGGTCACGATGTGCATGTGGTGACGGTCGATGTCCTCATGCTTGTAAACCATGTATGGCTGGTTGCCATATCCCATGCGCTCCAAGTATTCACG
>UMJG01021930.1_pt1 | contig 30832 bp, 14 predicted proteins | sample 1965981 | NCBI WGS metagenome assembly UMJG01 (sample SAMEA4836144, study PRJEB28245) | human gut metagenome | biome: gut microbiome; material: fecal sample | place: Denmark | collected 2008 | reverse complement strand
ACAACATAACAGATATTATGTTGTATTGATTTGGCAATGGATAAGGAGTAACGATGGCATATACTGTAAGAAAATTACTTGAATCAGAACAGTTTCCAAAAATGAAGCTGCTTTGCGGTGAAAAAGGTCTAGATTTGGAAGTGAAAGGCATTCGAATAATCGAAATTGAAGATATGGAGCGATACCTGACGGGTGGTGAAATACTCATAACCAGTTTTCAGGTATATTTATCATGTAATGATCGAGAAGTAGAGCAGCATTTTGAAGATTTAGTTAAAAGTGACATAAGTGGATTCATTGTAAAGAAAAGAATATGATCCTACAGGACGCAGATTGAGTTTATTAGAAAAACACTGCAAAAAATATGAAATTCCTCTGGTAGAAATTTCAGAAGATTCATATTACTGGGGAATTATCCGCTATGTTATAATGCAGGTATTCGATAAAGCTACTGCACGATTAAAGTATTTTAAAATTACACATGATAATTTTAATACGTTTATTTTAAATAATAATGGATCATGTAATACAGCAAGTAATATTATCAAATTTTTAAGTGTCATGATCGAGAATCCTGTTGTGTTGTATTATGGTAATCTTAATTGTATGGTTTCAACAAACTCGGACAACTCCAAGTTAATATTGTCAGATGAAATTCAGCCATATAAACCCAATATTATTACGAAATTTCAATATATGAAGCAGATGAAAGGAAGCTGTGTTCAATATGTAGTGAAATTTGCCATATTGAGTGAGGTGGAAATATATATAACAATAACAGAAGAAAATAGAGGACTGACAGAACTTGATTATATGGCAATCGAAAATGCGATTATTAACTTGCAGTATGGATTTTTGAGTGAATTTGCACAGGATGAAGTGAAAAAGAAGTATCAGAGAGATCTTATCCATAATATTCTGAATGGATTACTGAGTTCGAAAGAAATGACTGAAGCGGCAGCACAGCTCGGCATGAAAGAAAGCGATACTTACAGGGTTGTTGATTTTCATACCATCAAAAATAATGTACAAAGTAAATATACAAAAGAACAGCTTCACGAAGTAGGTGTTATCGAGGGTGAATTGAAGCATCTTTTGCCGGATGCGCTTATTTACAGAAATATGGATCAGATTGTTATGATTCAACAGGTAGATTCCGAACAGACAGAACTGGAGTATCAGAAAGAGATGGAAGAAGTAGAGGATGTTATCCAGCGAAGCATTTTTTATAGAAAGAAAGATACAGACTTTCAGATTGGTATAGGAAAAAGTGTGAAAGGATATCAGAGGTTGAAAGAATCTTATCACGAAGCAAGTCAGGCGATTAAGTATATTGAGATTGTGCGTCTGGTGACCGGCGATAAGAATAAGTCGGTCGTACATTATTCGAATCTTGGATTTTTCCAGATATTCGGTGAAATTGATGATATGACGAAATTGGAAAGATACATTCCGGAAACATTAAAGAAATTATATGAATATGATGATGAACATAAAGGCGAATTGATTCCGACTTTGCAGATGTTTCTTAGCAATAATCAAAGTATCAGAAAAACTGCAGGTGCGATGTTCGTTCATTATAGAACGATATCTTACCGGATGGAAAAAATAAAAGAAATTACCGGAATAAATTTTGACAATGCAAATGAAGTGCTTGCAGTCAGCAATGGTCTGGTTATTTATAAAATGTTAAACCAATAGAACAGAAAAAGAAAGAGAAATCATGTCAAGGCATGGTTTCTTTTTTTATCAATTTTGAAAATTATATAAATGTGGTGGAACACTTTTTACAAAAATTTCTCAAAAAACTTTCCGTTTTGTAACATTACTATTTTTAAAGAAAAGAGCTATAATCTACTCGTTTAAACGGAAACCTTGAATATCTAAGTTTGAATATGGAAGCGTGAATGATGAAAAAACAGGTTGATATTGAGACAGAAAAAAAAGCAATACAGGAACCATCACTTGCACAGGATATCATTCAGTTGCTTTTGAAGATTGTTCTTATCATTTTGGCAGTCATCCTTGTTTTTACATTTATGTACGGGATGGCGAGAATCAATGACGTATCTATGAAACCAGCAATAAAAGATGGTGATCTGGTCATGTATTATCGACTGGACAAGCGTTTTGTGTCCGGTGATATTGCAGTATTTAAGAAAGATGGCAGAACAACCACAGGCAGGGTTGTAGCAGTAGCAGGTGATACCGTGGATATTACAAAAGACGGTTTGATGATTAACGGTGCTACGCAGATTTCACAGGATATATACTTTGATACTACACAGTTTCAAAATGGAGTTGACTTCCCAATCACCGTTGGAGAAGGTCAGATATTTGTACTGGGTGATAACAGACCGGAGGCGTCAGACAGCAGAATCTATGGCTGTATCAATGTAAAAGATGTCAAAGGAAAAGCGATTGCGGTTATTCGGACCAGAGGACTCTAATCCCCTCCTCCGTTAATCAAATAGAAACAAACAATATTATTTACAAGGGAGGAAGCATTATGAGCATGAACAAAATGTTCAAAAAAGTGCTCGCAGTTGTTGCTGCTGGTGCCATGACGATGGGAATGGCAATGCCAACATTTGCGGCAGATGAGGGCAAGACAACGGAGGCATGGATTACTAAGACCTACAACACAGAGGTCGGAAAGGCTGAGAAGTTTAGCTTTACAGCAGAGCAGGTCAAGACAGGAACTGGTATCATTACAACAGATGCAGCGGTTACTATGCCGGAGATATCATTTACCGATACTGAAACAGGAACAATTTCTAAGAGAAGTCAGATTACATTTCCGACATATCCAGAAGCAGGAAAGTATGAGTATACTGTAAAAGAGACACAGACAGCAGATCCAGCAGTAGTCAACGGTGATCATGAAAAAATGATCATGTCAGGGGCTGAGTATACAATGGATGTATATGTTACAGATGGTGCAACTGGTACAGAAATTTCTAATATCGTTGTAAATAAAGTGAAAGATGATGCAGGTCAGACAGTAACTGGTAAAGGTAAAGTAGATATTGGAAATACCGATACTAATACTTTCAACTTTACTAACACTTATGTACAGGAAGCTGGTACAGGTACAGATCCTACAGATCCAGATCCGACTTATCATAAGTTTGGCTCTTTGAATGTGTCTAAAAAGATTGTTAATGCAAATGGTACAGCAACAACTCCTGACGATGAGTTCGCTTTCACAGCAACATTTGCATTCCCGACTGGAACAGATGCAAACACACTTGGCGGAATCAAGGCTGCTAATGGAGATACTGTTACATCTGTTGAGGGCGGAACATACACATTCAAGTTGAAAGCAAATGAAAACATGAAGTTCACTGGTGTTCCAGTAGGAACAACAATTACTGTAAAAGAGTCTGCAGCTAAAAACTATAAAGGTAGTGCTGAAATCACTATCAATGGTACTAAGCTGACTCCTGTTGCTGAAACATCATACAACAGAGAACTTATAGCAGTAAATAGTCAGAAATTAGGTCAGAAACAGAATACCGTTGATGTAACCAATACATACAACGATGTACCTGTAACTGGTATCATCATGAACACTCTTCCATACGTTCTGATGATTGCACTTTGCGGTGTAGCACTGATCGCTTTTGTAGGATTCAAACGCAGAAGATTACAGAAATAATAAAATATAGCAACCAGGAAAGGGGATGTGTGCGGCGTTGCTCCGCCGCATCCCTTTTTGCTAATTTTGCGAGCAAATTGGTCAGATGAACCAGTTTTGATAAATATAAAAGAAACAGAAATGGTGAAAGGAACTTGTACATATGCTTCGGATGAAGAAAGTGCTGAAAGGAATTATCAGAGGATTAGACCATATTGTAAACTTCACAGCCTTATCGCTGATTCTTGCAGCCATGTTTCTCTCAGGTTATATGCTGTGGGACTCCCACCAGGTATACCAGACAGCAGATGCAAAGAACTATGAAGCATATATTCCGACAGAAAAGAATACAAAATCTTTTGAAGAATTGCAGAAAATCAATCCAGATGTGATTGGATGGATAAGAATCAATGATACCAACATCAATTACCCGCTGGTGCAGACAGATAATGATGAGACTTATATGAATACAGACGCAGAAGGAAACTATTCCCTGAGCGGAGCGATTTTTTTACATTGTGCAAATAAGCCGGATTTTTCGGATTTTGATAATATTATATATGGCCACCATATGGAAAAACACATGATGTTTGGAGATATCGGTGAATTTACAAAAGAACAGTATTTCAACGAACATCCATATGGAAATCTGTTCTTTGACGGAAAAGACCATGGAATCGAATTCTATGCATTGATGCAGGTAGATGCCTATAATGAAACGATTTTCAATGTGTGTCTGGACACACCAGAAGCGAAACAGGAGTATCTGCAGGAAATCGAGAACAATGTTTTATATAAAAGAGATATGAATATAACGGAAGATGATCATCTGGTTTTGCTGACCACCTGTACATCGGATATGACAAATGGAAGAAATATCCTGGTGGGACGCTTAACAGATCAGATATATCCGGAAAAAGAAAAAGCCAAAAACGTAGGTACAGGAATTGATGAACTGAAAAATGCAGTAGGAAAAGTGCCAGTTATTGTATGGTTTATCCTGATTGTCCTTGTACTGATTCTGATAGCAAGACAGATAGAAAAGAAAAGAAACAAGAAGAAAGAAGGAGAGGGAGAAGCATGAGAACAACACGTTTGACAAAAATAGCCATGGTTATATTCCTGTCCATGATATTCTTTCTGGGTGTTCAAAGACCAGTACTGGCAGCTGACAGAAACACAACAGTGAAAATACCAGTGGAACAGATATTTGAAGTAAACAATTCTGCAGATGCTGACAAAACAGGCTCTTATGTTTTAATAGCAGATCAGATACAAAATCCAATGCCGGAGGGAAGCAATAGAAGAACATTTACCTGGAATATGAGTGGTAATTCTTCTACAGAGCTGATTATGAATGTCGGACAGGCAGGAGAATATCATTACAAGCTGTACCAGGCAACAGAGAATAAAGAAAATTATACATATGATTCAAAAACCTATGATGTAACGATTGAAGGATTCTTTGATTCCAATAATGAACTGATGGCGGTAACAGTGGTCAAAAATGAAAATGGAGATAAAGTATCGAAGGTTTCATTCAAAAACTCGTATACCGGTCAAACTGGTAAAAATCAAAACCCGGTTCCATCTTCCCCAAGATCAAAGGATATTATTCATAATGGTTCGCCGGTAAAGACAGGCGATGATAGTCCGGTTGCAGGCTATTTGTTCTTATTCTTTGGCTCAGTTATCTGCCTTTGCGGATTACTCATGGAGAAGCAGAAGAACAGGAAGGAAGATGCGAAAAATGAGGCATAAGAATTGGAAAACATATTTGAAAATAGCATGTTCTTGGCTTCTAATCTTTTCTATTTGTTTTATGAATCTGGAAACCGTAAGTGCATCAGAAGATGAAACATCAGTGGTTACAGAGCAGGAAGAAACACAAGATACAGAAGCATTTACAAGTGAGACAGATGCACAACAGACAGAAACCGAGCAAACTTCGGAGCAATTTACATCAGAAACAGAAACTGAGACATCGGCAGAAACTGAGGAACAGATTCCGGATAGCATAGAAGTGGAGAAGCTGGAGAAAGAAATACAGGAAGCAACTTCAAATGGTCAGGTACCGACCACAAAATTGGTGGAATATGTAGATGAATCCGGCAATGCGATTGAAGGAGCACCAGAGACCATTGAGCTTGGAAAAATATCAGATCATTCAGAGTTAAATATTTCTGACAAAGATTATGAATTTAAGAGTGCAAAAGTAAATGATGCAGACTGTTTCTTTATAGGAGTATATAAAGATACGGTTTATTGGAGTTCCGATAATATCAATGCCAATAAGTTTGCAGATGGACAAAAACTGACTATGACTTATGCATTGAAAGAAAAGGAAAAAGAGTCAGAAATATCGAAGACAGAAGACCTGGAGCAAGAAAAAGATACTACAGAAACTAAAGAATCTGAAACAGAAATATCAAAGAAGTCTTCAGAGCAGATTATTGACAATGAAAAATCTACAGAACAGGCAAGTGATGAGCAGCTTCCAGATACGATATCTGTACAGAGTTTGAATATCGCAATGCAGAGAAGTGTTACGAATGGTAATGAACAGACGACTAATCGTGTGGAATATGTGGATGCAAAGGGAACTCTAATTAATGGAGCACCTACTACAATCGCTTATGGAAATATTTCTGAACATAAGGCTCTTTTGATAGATGGCAAACATTTCGATTTCCTTAGTGCGAAGGTAAATGGAAAAGATTGTGTGTATATCGGGGAATATAACGGAGTGCTATATTATAGTACAGATGGTGTTGTTGCGATCAAGATGGAAGCAGAACAGAAACTAACAATGACCTATCAGGAGTATTACTTTGTTATGATTAAAGAAGTGCTTCCGACAAATTGTGACCCTGGTATCATTGCTATGAAAAAGGGCAGCGAAGATGTTCCGGTTGAAACGAACAAACAGATTCGTGTCAATGCAGGGGAAGATTGGGTAATTTCTGTTACACCTGGCAAAGATAATCATAAACCAGCAAACTATGCAGATAAAAAAGAAAGATTTAAGATAGAATCGGTCAAAACAGAAAAGGATGCCGGAATAACTCAAACATCGGGAGATGAATACGGAGCTACCTATAAGATTGGAATTAATCAAGATGACACAGTTATTATTTCATATACGAATCAGGGTGTTTATCGTGTGACTATTAATACGAAGGATAATGCTGGTGTTGAGTACATTAATATTTCTCATAGTATAAAGAATGGCTGGACTTACTTGGAAGGCCAGGATAAGATTGAGTGGACATTTAAGGAATCAGATTTTAGTAGTGGTGATTCTTATTTATATATGCCAGAATTTCATGTGAACAGAGGATATCGTTTGGTTCATATGACAGTAAATGGTTATACAATGGACTCTAGTGCCAATGGGTATTATAGAGAAGTACCTACTTCTACTGGAACAAGCGATGAGTTAACCTCAAGTCCAGGAAATGTGACTATAATAACTCAAATGACGAATGAATATAAATCTAGTAGAGGTGATGAAGCGAACTGTTCCTATGCATATGCAATGCGATTAAAAGTCAGAGGCGGAGCAGTGGAAGATTATAATTTTAATTTAGCACCATACAGTATTAAAAAGCAGGCGTTAACGGTAAGATTATATACAAACCAAAGGCGAAACAGTGAAGGTTTGGATGTAGTGATGTGGGATTATGAAAAACAGAAACTCGTACCTGTTAAAGATAATGATGTCATAGATATGAATGTTGTGAAATATGACGGAAAAGACAGACGACAGGTAAGAATTTTCTTTGTAAAACCAAAATCAGGTTATGTCCTAACAAATGGTCTTTCGTCTTCCACAGGCGTGAGTTATGGTCTTCCACATGGTGATGAAACAGGTTTATTAAATGGCCATAAATCATCTGTTAATGCAGGGAAGATAGATACGATGACAGAAACGTCGATTATATCAGGAAATAACGAATTTTATATATATACAAATGAATGGAAAGCTGCAAAGGATGCTGCTAAAAAGGCTGGATATACAACATATCTAGCTTGGGGAGCAGCAGAGCCAATTAATACGAACTGGTTTTTATATGCAGCAAGTTTTGAAGCAGCTTCCAGTAATTTATATGTACATTATAATTCTGGCGCAGGTGAGGGTGTATTACCTGAAGATGCCCTTGTGAATAACATTCCGTATAATCAGGAAACAAATAATCAAAATAAACCGATGCAGTCTTATGGTGAAAATCCATCCACGTATAAAGGCGCAAGAGGTATGGGAACGACCTTTGTTATGGGTGAGAGTTATCCAGAACCGACTTGTGAAGGATATGAATTTGTGGGATGGAAGTTGAAAGACAGATCTGGAAAGCTAAGTGACACACTATACAAGCATGGAGACCTTTTTACAATTGCAGAAGATAATTATGCGTATGCAAATAATACGGATCTTCCATTGTGTTCATGGAATAACGAGAGTGGTTATCAGATTGTTGCCCAGTGGAAGAAAATTGATACAAAAAAGGTAGAAGTGAAGCATTGGCTTAAGGTACCGAATAGTACAGAAAAATTGGAAAAGACAACAGAAGGAACTATTTCTTTTGCTACAGAAAATGAGAGTGTTAAAGTATTTGCAAAGCCAGAACCAGATGGGACATTTCCAGGTTATGTTTTTGATACAGAAGATCATCGGAACAAAAAATTAGAAAAAGAAGTAAAAAATGATTCGTCTTCTGATACAATTACACTTAATCTGTATTATAAACCAACTGTTTTAACGGTAAGCAAAACCGTAACCGGATACAATATGGAACCGAATAGATCGTATGAGTTTACAATAAAAGCCGTTCCACCATCAGGAACTGATGCAAGTACCGCTACTATAACGGATGGTCAGATTTTCATAAGAAAAGGAACTGATGATAAAGTACAGAATCTCACCTTTACAAATAATAAGGCTACGTTTAACCTGGCAAAAGATGAATTCGTAGACATTAGTTGTCTGCCAACAGGATGGACATATACAGTTACGGAAACTGATCCTGGAAAGAATTACAAGACAAGCTATAAATTGAATGATAGTGATGCAACTGATGGAAGAGCAGCAGAATTCAAAACTTCTACAACAGGAAATGATGAGGTTACGTTTACAAATGCATCTACAGTGGCACCTCCGGAAACAGGAAGAACCATTCATGATAGCGAATGGATTTTATTGCTGATTGTTATATTGGTTATAAGTGCAGGTGGCATGACATTTCTTAGAAAAATGAAAAAGCGTTATTAGACAAACAGGAAGAATTATGCTTGAAATGTGTGAGTGAAAAGTATGATTCTTCCTGTTTCAATCAATGAGTTTATGTACGGGACAAAGAAAAAAGAGCGAGGTGAGCACTTATGCAGCTTACAAATACAACGGATTATGCAATCAGGATTGTCTGTTATTTGGCAATAAAAAAGCGCAGGGTTACAACGGCAAAATTAGCTTCTGAATTAAAGATTCCGGAGAGCTATATTCCAAAAATCACAAAGCAGTTAAAAAAAGAGAAGATTATTTCAGCTTCTGAAGGTATCAGTGGAGGATATGCCCTTGCCAAAAATCCAGAAAAAATTTCTTTATTTGATGTCATATCATGTATGGAATCAACAATGGCAATCAGTCGCTGTCTTGAAAAGGATGGATTTTGCTCCAGAAACTATACGGATTGCTGTAAAGTACATCAAGTCTTATTGGACTTACAGAACATTTACAATAACCGATTAGAAAATGTGAAAATCTCTGATATTATCAGACCGGGGAAAGATGAATATTTTGGGCGATTTTATATCATTCTGAAAGTTAATTTAGCGGAAAACAGTTATGAATGTATCTATTCTCATAACAGGGGGATTTATGATGATGTAAAAACTGCAGGAACATATGATGATTTTCTGAAAGTATATTGTGAAAAATATGTATGTGAAAAAGATTGTGAAAAACTGCAGGAATTTTTGAAAAGCGATTCGTTGACAGAGCATTTGAAAAAGGGCTGTTCAGAAGAAGATATCGTTTATCAAAGAAGAAGCGAGAAAAACTCAGAGACTTATGTTTGGATGGAAGTAAAAAGATTTGTGGATGAAAATGAGAAAACTGCTGTTATTACATTCCATAATGCAAAAGTTATTCCTAACACAATTGTAAATATGGAACGGGAATTAAGACAAAAAGCACAGGATGAGACAAAACAGTATTGGAAAATGGTTTCGCTTCTGGCTGCAGTGTTGAATCACAATAATCTTATAGAAACAGAACATCAGGATGATATCTGTTTTTATACAAAACAAGTGTATCTTCAACTACAGAAAAACTATCCGGAGTATGGGATTACAGAGGAAGAAATAGAAAATGTCTCTCATCTGTCTCCAATTCATGATATTGGAAAAATCCGTGTGCCGATAGAGATATTGAACAAAAACGGTAAATTAACAGCTGATGAGATGGGAATTGTAAAGCAGCATCCTCTTACAGGGGCAGAGATGACATTGCGGTTTCCACGAGGAGCTACGACAGAAAAACTTAATAAGTATAGCTATGAAATATGCAGATATCACCATGAAAGATATGATGGTTCTGGTTACCCGGATGGACTAAAAGGTGATGAAATACCACTTTGTGCTCAGGTAGTAGGCCTTGTGGATGCTTATGATGCATTGGTCAGTGTACGCCCCTATAAAAGAAAATTAAAGCATGAAGAAGCCATAAGAATGATTGCCAACGGTGAATGTGGTGTATTTTCAAAAAAACTATTGCAGTGCTTTATAGCAGCGGCAATGCAGAAGGAATGGATAAAAAAGGCAGATAGTTGAGAAAAGGAAAATATGTTTTTAGGAGGAATTTGTGTGAAGAGGAAAAAGAGATGGCTAAGATGGATAGCCTGGACACTTTTATTGGTTTTGTGCATGAATAGCGCAGGAACGACAGTTTTGGCAGTTTCAGTGGAAGAAGAGAATATTCCAAATATAAATAGTACTCAAGAGGGTGAAATGCGCACAGAAGATTTTATTCCGGAGGAAAGTACATCATTGTCGGAAGAGACGTCGAAAGAAGAAAATACTTCGCCATCAGAAGAGACTCCTGGAGAGAAAATCACCCCGCCATTAGAAGAGACTCCTGGAGAGAAAATCACCCCGCCATTAGAAGAGATTCCGGAGGAAGAAATTACTCCATCCCAGGGAGAGCTTTCAGAAGAAGAAAAAGCCTTCGAGGAGCAGATTGCACAAGAGGAATCACCGAAACTTCAGGAGATTTCCGAAGGATTTGATATTGATTTCTATGTCATTATTGATGGAAACAAGGTAAAGCTTCAGCATAATGACATTACCGGCATTACAACATGGAAAGACGGAAGAACTACCTACTATGGTGTTTCCATTGAGGACCTGCTCCTGATATATGAAGAATTTGGATTTGTGAAAAATGGTGAGAATCAGAATCCGGATGCAAATAATAAGTTTGTATCTGCATACCGGGGAAAAAGCGGGATAGAATACGGAAAAGTTTATACAGACACAGAATCCGGAAAGACATATGTTTCTTACAATTATGGACAGAATAAACAAGGGGAAGCGATAGATGTTTACTACCTTCCAAATGGAAAAGGCGGTGCATTTAATTTAAAAGATTCTGTAAAAAAGGACAACTCGTTTTATTCCGTAGAGGTAAAGGGAGAAGGGCAGGATCGGATTCGTTATGCATTAACAGGAACTGTAGTGGAAGAAGCTGTGGCTGACTTTAATCCACAATTGCCAGACCAGACAGACCAGATCGAATGGACCTGTATGGGAACAGACGATAAGGTGATAGATGGTATACGGGAATCGGGGAACCAGACGAGATTCGCAATTGGAAAAATCACACAGTCTTATGTGATCCAGAGAGCGGACCAGACATCCTTTGATATTCAGTTTTATATATATGCAGACAATGAGGTTCGAAAGCTGCCGGCTGATTCACTGAAAAAGGTGTATAAATGGAACCGTCAGGGCAGATGCTATTTATCTGTCAGTGATCTTGCTGAGATTTATAGAGAGTTCGGCTTGAATGCAGAGGAAACACAGTCCGGAAATTATTTTCCATATACAGTCCGTGGTGAGAAGACATTAGCACAGGCGACAGTGGTAACTTATAAAGGACAGCAATATGTATCTTATAACCTGGACAAGCAGGAAGCAACTGTACCAACAGACGTTTATTATATGCCAAAAGGAGCATCTGATGGCGAAAAAATTCCGGATAATTATTCAGACCAGATTAAGCAGAATAAGAACAGTTTCTATTCGGTTACAGTGATCAATCCGGATGGAAATCGAACTGTGAGTTACTATAAGAAAGATTCTGCGGTCACAATTTCCGTTGATCCAGGAGATACGAAGGAAAGCGACTGGCTTTGTGCCAGTGAGGATGAAAATGAAACAATTTTTCCGGTGAAACAGGGCGATAAACTAACCTTTTCTATTGGGAAGATAGAGCAACCATATACGGTTGCATGCAGCACTTTTGCACCAGCAACCTTGAACATTAAATTCTATACTTTTGTAAATAATGAGAGATATAATGTTCTAAACGAAGAAATTCCTGTTATAAAAGATACTACAACAAAGCCGGGAACAGTTTATTATTATATTTCTAATGATGAGTTAAAAAAGCATTTTGAAAAATTTCATTACGATGGTTCTATTCAAAATGGAGCAAAAGAGCGTTTTTATTATTCCAAGAGAGATTACGATACAATCCATAATGCAGGGAAATACACGATAGAAGGTCATGAATGTATTTATATAGGAAAGTCCGGAGAGCCGATGGATGTGTATTACCTGCCAGACGGACAGAATATAAGCACCATGAGTGCAAAGACCTTACTCGAACACGACGATGATAGATATAACGGTTTTTACAGTGTGACAGTACAGGATGACGATGGACAGGTTTACAGCCAAACAGCTTTGCGTGATCTTCCGGCAATTGATTTTGTTGCAAGAAAGTCAACACTTACAAGAACAGTTAGTACAAACCCGCGTGTAGAAGAACAAACGCAGGATATAAACTGGGAATGCAGAGAGGAAGATGGTACTCTTTCAGCAGTTACATGGAGTAAAAATAAAGAAGAGCATACCATGAGCTTTACTATTAAGCCAGATGATGCAGTACGTCCATATGTGATTGTTCCTGATAATACAGAAAAACCAGCAGCAACAAAAGAAGCAAATATCAGTTTTTATGTATTTATCGATGGACATTATAAGCTGATAAAGAACCTCAATGCTGAGCAGCATTACATAATCAAAGCAAACAGTGGCCGAGCCAGTCGTTATTATTTGCGAGCTAAACCAGATGATACGATTTCTAAAATTTACAGTGAGTTTGGTTTCACTCCGAGCAAGCTGGAGCCCGGCGCAGATCAGAAAGAGAAGATTCTGTTTGGTTATGCGACAGACAGCCGTGTGTTTGTACAGCACCCTTATAAGGACAACGATGGTACATGGTATATTCCTGTCCTGAAAAACGGGAAAGATGTATCTGTCTATTATTTCTCACAGCCAAACCCACTGAATCCAGACAGAATCGAAAATTATTTTGATCGTTTGACAGGACTTTCTTCTCAGGTTGGGCTGGCAGGAAGACATTTCAGTGTAGAGGGAAGTTTTCATCTGATTGAAGTGTTGGATCCACTGAACCTGACCAAAAGAGAGGCGATTAAGAGACAGTATGTAGGCCATGGGGAAGCATATACTGTGGAAGTACCAAAGAGGGCAAGTTTAGAAGGTGAGTATTATGGCAAGGAGATTGTCTGGAGTTGTACATCTAATGACAGGGACGAAAATGAGGTTCTTCCGGAACCGTCCGGAGATGATAAGGTAAAATTTGAAATTCCGAATGTTAACTCATCTTATGAGGTGATCGCAGACAAACCGCTGGAGTCTGGGGCAGTCAGGGTTATCTATAATACAACTCGTTATATGAAGAAACTTCCTAAGGAAGCTAAGTTGACCCCTCAGGTTGAGAATAAGACAAGACATACAGATGATTATGAGAATGAAATAGAAGCTGGAAAACATAACGTTAAGTCACCATATCCTCTGGTTTATGATCATGAAGATAATGACAGCAAAGAGTTGGAACAGTATGAATTCGATCATTGGGATTACAGAAACAAAGACGGAAAGTGGCAGGAATGCGGTGCAGGGGATTCTATTTCTGATCTTATAAATAATAATGCAAGACAGCCAATCACCCTCTATGCAGCGTGGCGTAAGGTGAGTAACCAAAATCGAAAACAGGTACAGTTTTATATCTGTAAGTCAGCGATGCCGGAAGATGGTTCGGTAGCATTACCAACCACGAATGTAGACGATTATACAAGTGCGGTTGCCGTGGCAAACTGTAATGTGAAGGCAAGTATATTGCATGATGTTCCAGTTCTTGGAAATAAGAATCCATCTACGTGGGAACAGTATGCGGATGGAAATAAGAGAGTGCAAGAACTTTTGCAGGGAACTAAACCAGATGAGGGATATATTGGAAATGGAGACTATATCTACAAGATAGATAGAATTCCTTCCGATGAAGAGGTATTCCAGACAATTCGTGAAAGCGGACGTATGATTCGTATCGGAGACAGGGAGATTCCGCCATCGAAATTAGATACCGAATTCTTCACCATTTATTGGTATTCTTTCAAAAGTGAAATGTCCGATGGGTGGCATATTGACGGACGTATTGTAGCAAAAAATGGTTACCTGACAGTAAAGAAAGATTTTGTCGGAATGCCGGAAGCAATAGAGAAAGTCAAGAAAGATTATTATATCCAGGTAGATATGGATGAAAAGCTTTTAGATGGAAAACCTCAGCCACCTGCATTTCATGAGCATATGAAACTTGTGCTTCCTTCAGAAGATAGCCAGAAACCGGATGCAGAAGCTCCGCAAGCGGAGGATGCTCCAATAGAAGTTGTAGGTACATGGACAGATGATACACATACAAGCTGTACGTGGATCGTTAAGGCGGACTCATTCTGGAAATACACATTAAAAGAGTACAACTATAAGCCAAAAGATGCGAATGTGAAATTTTCAGGTTGGTACAATGTTCGCAATTCTCATGAACAAGGAGATAATGTAAATTCATGGGAAGCATATCCAGAAAGTGGAATTCAATTCACAGGACGTGGAATTGGACGCGGTGGTGAGACTCTTACGATTGAATTGGAGAACCGTTATCAGAAAGAGGGAATACTCACACTGAACAAATTTGATGAGTCTACCGGACAGGGAATGGAGAAGATCAATTTTGCTGTCAGTAAGAACGGTGTTGAGGAGGAAACGGTAACAACTGATAAATACGGAATCGCACAACTTCACATTCCGTTACAAGATGAAAACAAACAGAACAGAACAGCAACTGAGACGTATTTGTTGCGAGAGACAAACTTACCGACGGGATATGTAGACACAGGAGATATACAGATCACAGTTGAGATTGCCAATGGAGCATTCAAAATCACTGATGCAAAACTGGTGGATAGGGAGGCTAACGAAAATCAGGAGGCTGTTAAGGCACCAGTTGATGGTAAGATAAACGGAAAATCCGTTCTGCTTCAGCGAGGAGATACCAGCCTTAATATCCGAAATTTTGCTAAAACAGGCACTCTGCATATCAAAAAGACATGGGGAAATCCAAATGATGCACTGACGGAAAAACAGGTGAAAATCAGATTGTATCAGAATGGAATTTCTACAGGACAGGAATTCCTGCTGAATGAAGAGAACGGATGGGAATACACAGTCGACAATGTTCCACTATTCCAGGACAGAAATCCGGTGGAATATAAGGTGGAAGAAATTGAGATAGGAAAGACGCATTATTCTTCGGAATACGGAGATGGTTTCCTATATTATGAAGTTATTTATCCAGAGATTCAGTATTTCGATTCAAATGGACAACAAATATTCCCGAAGGATGAGAATGAGTTCAAGGATGTTTCCAAGATGGAACTGGAAGTGCAGAATCTGCATTTCAATCTTGCTGAACGAAGTTTCTTAAAGACGGATGATCTTCCAAGAAACCGACTTGCTGGTGCAGGTTTTCTGTTCTACAAAGTACCGTATGATGATGTTACGAAAGAATATGCGGATGATACAGGATATACAGTAGATTATGACAATACACAGAGCAAGGACGATATCGTTCTGAAAAAGGATGGAAAAACGTGTACGACGTATCGTTCTTTAGAAACAGATGAAAATGGAATGCTTCAATTACCGGAGGACTTTGAGAACGGACGATACTGGATGGTAGAATCTGTTACTCCAAACAAAAAGGACAAAGCAGATAAAACCAAAACACAGTATCAGGATAATTTTAATTTATATATGGTCGATGTAGAATCCGATATTTTATTCCTATATGAGAAATCACCGATGACAAATACCTGGAGAACTGTTTCGGACAGACATATCGTCAATCATCCGCAAAAAGGCGGGGTGACGGTTGAGATTACAAAGGAAGTCACTGGTCCACTTGGAAACCGCAAGAAGCCATTTGATATGGAAATTCTCTATTGGGAAGATGGTCAAAAGCTGCGTAGCAAGACAATTAGAACTTCTTTGAAACATGGAGATAAAGTTACATTAAAAAATGTAGATATATCTTCGGATATCATAATAACAGAAACTGTTGATACATCAAAATACGCTGTTTCGATTTCTAAAAAAGAAGAGAATGATAAGTATTCAAATCCAGTGCAGGCAACATCGAATGGAAATACAGCTGTCATGAAACAGCGGATTGAGGCTGCACGAGGAGACGTGATTGAGTTAAAAATCACAAACGAAAACACACAATTAATACCGGAAACAGGGGTTCGTCTGGAAACAAGCAGGCATGTATGGTTACTATTTGCCATAAGTATTATCATGATTCTGTTTTTCAGAAGAAGACGGAAAATAAGATAAACACTGCTATGGAACAAAACTTGCAAAAATACATCAGACATTTTACATGTTTGTTGCATTGGAATAAAAAAAATAAACCACTATAATAATGGTATGCTCCCCGTCAAGAGGACAATAAAAAATAATAAATTTTTGTATCGTCAGCCATGCTATGGCTGGCGATATTTTATGCTGCTTTTGTATATTGCTCATGATATTTCATTGGTGTCATTACATGCAGTTTCCTTTGAAGTCGTTGGTTGTTGTAGTAATCTATAAGTCAGTTATAGATAGTACAAAGATAGGATTCTTTTATCAGGTACTGGAAAAGATGAAAGATATAAATCAGTTGCAAGCGTTTATACCGGAGTCATTGAATAAACTTCGCCAGTACGATATTCAGAAAAATGGAGAGCTGGTTGATACATTGGAATGTTATCTGAATGTCAACCAAAGCTTAAAAAAGACTTCTGAATTAATGTTTATTCATTATCGAACTGCTTCATATCGTTTGCAGAAAATAATAGAAATAACGAATATAGATTTTAATAATCCAGCAGAAGTGCTTAGTGTTCGAATTGGATTGATAGCAATTCGAGTTCTTGAAGTAATGTAGAATTTTTAAGAATCTTTTGGAGAGGCAAAGATGAGATTCATAATATTAAAAATATTGGAATTGTTATAAAAGATAACGAATCACATGGTTAGTGTGGTTCGTTTTTTTGTCCATTAATCGCAAATGGAGCACTTTGAATAAAAAAACGTTAAAAATTTTTCATCATTTGTGCATTATATTTTTAAGTTTAATAGCGTATAATATCACACTTGATGAGAAAGATTATCAGCGAAAAATATTGAAGATATCAAATTTTGATATTTTTTTTGATATAAACTAAGACCTCGCAGGGTTTAGATTAGAGGGATAACGATGCAACTGAAAAATTCGACAGATTACGCAATTAGAATTGTATGTTACTTGGCAGCACAGGAACGGATGGTATCTACATCGGAATTGTCAAGGAAGCTAAATGTTTCTGCTAATTATGTTCCTAAAATAGCAAAAAAACTGAAAAATGCAAAAATAGTCACTGCCTGTGAAGGTACAAATGGTGGCTATATGCTGGCAAAACAACCGGAGAATATTTCTCTGATGGAAATTATATCGTGTGTAGAGGAAACAATGGCAATTAATCGTTGTTTGGAAGAAGATCGTTTTTGTTCCAGAAATTTAGAAGATACCTGCAAGATACATAAAATATTGTTGAGTTTGCAGAATACATACAATAATAAATTAGAGAGCGTAAAAGTTTCAGATGTTATCCGCCCTGGAGAAGATGAATATTTTGGACGATTTTATGTTGTATTAAAACTGAACTTGAAGGAAAAAAGCTACGAGTGTGTATATTCACATATCCGTGAAGTGTATGAGAAAGTAAGGAAAACAGAAAGCTATGAAGAGTTCATAAGCCAATATGTAGAAAGATACGTGTATGCTTCTGACAAAAAAATGGTTCATGACTTCTTATCAAGTGAAGGATTAGAAGAAAGACTAGTTGATGGATGTATGGAAAAAGATCTTCCATATCGCAGAATTACTGGAAAAGATAAGAATGCATATGTTTGGATGGAAGCAAAAAAATATATAGATGCAAATGAGAATACTGCAATTATTACGTTACATAATGAGAAGATTGTTCAGAACACAGTTATAAAGATGGAACAGGAACTCATAAAGAAAGAACAGGATATGGCAAAGCAGTATTGGGATATGGTATCACTTTTAACTACTGTATTAAATCATAATCAGCTAGTTGAAGCAGGCTACCAAGATGACATCAGCTTCTATACGAAACAGGTATATCTTCAATTGCAGAAAAAATATCCGGAATACGGAATTACAGATGAAGAAATTTCGTCAGTAGCGCATTTAGCGCCGATTCATGATATTGGAAAGATAAAAGTGCCAATTGAAATTTTAAATAAGAATGGAAAATTGACAGATGAAGAAATGAATGTAGTAAAGCAACATCCATTAGTAGGTGCGGCGATGACCCAGAGATTCCCAGAGGGGATAACAACGGAAAAGCTGAGCAAATATAGCTATGAAATATGCAGACACCACCATGAAAGATATGATGGAACAGGATATCCAGACGGTTTAAAAGAGAATGCGATTCCGATGTGTGCACAGGTCGTTGGGATTGTTGATGCTTACGATGCATTGATCAATGATCGTCCATACAAAAGAAAATATGAACCAGAAGAGGCGATACGGATGATTTCAAATGGTGAATGCGGAGCGTTTTCTAATCAGCTGATGCAATGCTTTCAGGAGGCAGCAAAGCAGCAAAACTGGTTAAAAAGGCAAAATTAAAGTAACAAGTGAAGGAAAAAGATTAGAGGTCCAGATATGAAGAAAAAAAGAAGGATAGAGAACAGAATTATCGCAGTAATACTATGTATGGCTATCTTATTTTCTCAAGTGAATATTGCGGATGCAGCAGCTCTGAATCCATCAGGTACTAACACGAGTCAAGTGGTCCTTTCTAATGAAACCAATATGAGCAATGATGAAGCATCAACCGAATCCACAGTTTCAGATGAAATAAATGGCACCACGGAGTCCGAATCTTCGATATCGGAGGAAACAAATGAAAACTCGAAGAATAACGAATCGGAATCTTCCGATGGAAATGTTAAAGCAGAATCAACAGATAATATAGATGCTTATTATAAGGATAGTAAAATATGCATTTATAATTATGAACAATTAAAACAGATTGGTTCAGATGCTTATGTTTATACGGGTGATAAGGACGGAAAGATTGGTTCTGGAGATGTAGTAAATAGTGAAGGCACAGAGCTGAAATACGGTGCAGATGCTCAATACATTTTGATGAATGATATCCAGATGAATTCTGAACAGATCTGGACAGTGTCAGATTCCTTTACCGGAACTATTACAGGAACAGAAGTTGAGGAAAATGAAATACCGACTTTATATGACAAAGAAACGGATACCATCTACATTTACAATCCGTATCAGTTGATGGTGCTTGCACAGGAAGAATCTGAAACAGAACCTGTTATGACATTAGATTATGATGCACCACAGTTTGGTATGGGGCAGATGATCTATCCGGATGGTGAAGATAAGGCGTATCTGACTTATAGTAAGTCTCATAATTATGTGTTATCGCAGAAGTTTAATTCGGATAAACCAGAACTGGTTGCAGATCAGTTGAGTAAAGTGAGTACAGAAGGTACAGAAGGTCGAGATTTTAAGGGACAAGTTGTTAAGACTATTGGAGATAAGACCTATATCTTAATTGGAAATGAGCAGCAGCTGAGGAAAATTGGTACGGATGAACGAGTTAATGGTGCGGTTTATCAGGCATATCTAGATGGTTTGGTATGGAAACGTGATACAGATTCAAGTGGCAAACCGATCATGCTTTATAGTGGTGATGCTGATTTGACAAGAGACCAGAATGGAGTAGCAGATTTTACTTTTGGACAAATTAAAGATGCTGATAGCAAATACAGTCAGAATAACTGGGTACATACCAGAGGCAGATGCGGAGTCAATCAAATAACAGGTGAAATTGACCCTAATTTAGATATAGACAAAACAACAGGACAGAAATATACAGCAAACGCAAATTATATTATTTTCCGAGATATAGATTTGAGCAGTAAAGAGTGGAAGCCTCTTACTTTTCAAGGAACAATGATTGGAGCTAAGGCGAAAGATAATGAGTCCCTTTGGGATTCATCATCCAGTCAAATTACAGCTAGTACGAAACCAGCACTTTCTAATGTAAAAGTTGTGCAATCAAGTAGACTCAATGTTGGAGAACAAATGGGTGTAGGCTTTTTCTCTACAATATCGAGTGAAGTAAGTGATAACGATATCGGTATTAGTAAAGGATTAGTGCAAGTTTCAAATATTAAGTTTGAAAATATTAGTGTTCAAACATCAACTTCTGAAACATATTATCCGGACACTCTCATAAGTACATTAACAAGTACTCTGGGTAAGTTGCTTGGTGGAGTTTTAAGTGGATTGACATTTATTTTAACGTTCGGTCAGGTAAAAATTGATCTTGGAAAAACATTAGGAGATGTTCTTGATGCGAGAAAGAAAGATCCGACAGCATTAGCAACTGGTGCGATTGCTGGGCGAGTAGAGGGGCAGGTAGAACTTTCTAATCTTGAAGTGAACAGTGCTACTGTCAAAAATGTAAATAACAATACAGGTGGGTTTGTTGGATATATCGTTGGTAAAACACAGTATGATGGGCTATCAAACGCACTTGGTGGACTTGTCAAATTACTTACAAATATATTGAATGTAATTCCAGGATTAGGTTTAGGTGACTTAATTACGATTCTTCTTGGAAATGCTATTCCTTTAGAAAAGTTAATTCCGACAGGTTATATCAATGCCAAAATTATGAATTGTACTGTAAATGGATTAAGTATTTCTACAGCTGCTGATAAAGAGTATGCAGGTGGATTTATTGGACAACAGAAAGGAACAATTGTAGAAAATTGTTCCATTTCCAATAGTGATTATACGATAAACGGAAAGTCTTTTGCAGGTGGATTTGTTGGAATAGCTCGTGATGATGCGATAGAAGGTACACTTTCTGGTGCATTGGATATTGAAACAAAATTGCCGAAAATGAATCCAGAAAGTTTGCTTTTGAATTGCTCACTAAATAATGCTCGAATGATAGTATCAGGTGAAAGTTACGTGGGCGGATTTGCCGGCGGATTTGCCAATTCTACTGCGGTGAATTGTACAGTAGAAGCTAAAAATGAACTTACAGTGAAGGCTTCAGGAAATCATGCCGGCGGATTTGCCGGCGTTGCAGCACTTGGTTGGGCAGCGGATATAGGAAAAGGAGATACAAAGGATAACTTATTAGGTGGTGTTGTAGATCTTGTTGTAAAGCTTTTAAGTAGTAATCCAGGTGCAACATCTTCATTACTTTCTTTAGCAGGTGTAAGTCCATCATATATTTTAGGGTGTACAGTAAATGCACCTCTTAAAGTAAGTGGTGTTGATTATGTGGGTGGTATCGTTGGACGAGGTAATGGTTCTTCTATAGCACCATCCAGTGCAGAATATTTACAAAAAGTATCTTACTGGAGAAATAACATTTATGAAACAGGAGCAATTGCAACCAAAAATGTTGTTCTAAATGGCGATATCAATATTTCAGGGCGAGATTATGTAGGTGGGATTGCAGGATCTTTAGGTACAGCTAGTGTAGCGGGGCTTCTTAACACAACGCTTGGTGTGGCATCGTATCTTGCATTTACCGTGGATAACGTTTTAGTACAGGGAAATGAGAATAACTTTTCGGTTAAAGGAGAAGAACGAGTTGGTGCCGGACTTGGTGATGCGATCGGCGGAAACATAAAAAATGTAACCCTTAACAATGTAGTATCTGTTAACGGGGATAATCTAGTTGGTGGATTTATCGGATTGTCAGGACCGGGTGATCTGGCAGGAACAGATGGAGGATTAACGGTCAATCTCCTTGGTCTTAATTATCTTTTGAAACTTAGTAATCTCTTATCTTTAGGGCAAGCAGTAGAAGTTAAGATTCAAAATGTTCAGGTTAATGGTGTAGAAAAAGGATTTGAAGTAAAAGCTACAGGTGTACGTGAAGAAAATTCTGTACGAGATTATACAGCTTCCGGTTTTATTGCTAGAAGTAATTGTACAAAGGTAGAAAATGCACACGTAACAAAGTTGAAATCTGTAGAGGCCGCAGATGTAGGTGGTTATGCAGCAGGGTTTGTTGCAATTTCCAAAACAGGAGGACTTGCTGAAGTTGGAGACAAAACGGAAGTTAAATCTTTGATTGAAGCAAACGGATTACTTAATGCGATCAGTTATTTAATTCCTCGTTATACAAACTGTACAGTAAGTTATGTAGATGGTGGAAGTGTAACGGCTGATGTTGCAGGTGGCTTTACAGCAGATTTTCAAAGCGGTGTAGTTAATAATTCTGAGCGGGGAGCGGATGATTATTATGCTGTATATAATCTTGCAGCCGTTAACGGACAGTCTTATGCCGGAGGATTTGGAGGAAATGTTTACTCTGGAGCGTTGGCAGATGCTGGGAAAGGAATCAGTATTCTTGGAAATCTCAATGGGCTGAATATAAACATTGGAGAACTTGTAAATCTAATCAATGCCTACATTCCATATATACAGTATGCAGGAGTCAAGTCAGACAACGGATTTACAGTCACTGCGAACAAGATGAAATCAGAGGACAGCCATTCTGGAAGTGCCGGAGGATTTATCGGATATGGAAGTGGTGTTCAGGTAAGCTACTGTGATGTTACGAGTCTGAAACATACAAGTGTAACAGAACCTGAGAAAGGTTTGGAAGACACTGATGGCTCAAACTATTTTAATGATGTAAAGAGCCAGTACGCAGTGACTGGTGCAAGATATGCTGGTGGCTATATCGGCTATATGGATATTGGTTCCGCAGCTTCTGTTGGAAAAGGCTTGAGTATTCTTGGAAAATCGATAGGAATCAACAATGTGCTGGATGCATTGAATGTGGTCGTTTCTACAATTGAGCATTCCAATGTTACAGGAAATGTTGGAGGATTTGCAGTAAAGGCTTCTTGGAAAAATACTGCATCCGATGCGTCAGAAAATGATGTTCTTGGAGATGCCGGCGGATTTGCCGGAAAGATTTCTGGTGGACACATTCAGGATTCAAATGCAAATAACTTCTCATATATCATTGGACAGATTACTGCTGGTGGCTATGTGGGCGATCTTGAGCCGGGAAATGTGGCAAATGTACTTGGTGATACGGGTATCTTAGGTGGTCTTGTTGATGTGTCAGATACATTGGCATCATTAGCGGAGGACTTTGTACCGACGATCAGAAACAGCTCTACGACTTGTATTCCTTGTGGTGGTGCGGTTCGTGCAGATGCGGATTCAACAACACAAGTACAACGAGGTATGGCCGGAGGTTATGCAGGACATAATGAAGGCGGTCACATCTGGGGAAACAATACAAAGAAATGGAAAGGTAAAGAATATACCGGACCAACAAGTACTTGTAAAGCAGTAAGAATCCGCTCGGTATACGGAAAAGAAATTGCTGGTGGCTTCACAGGACTTATGGAGTCAGCTGATACGGCAAGTACCGGAAACCTGTCCTTGTTGTGGGGACTGGTAAAAGTAGATAACATCCTGGGAGCACTCAGCGTTGTCTATCCGACAGAAGAAGACACAGCAGTTTATGGACCACTTGCCCAGATGGATTATGAAACCTGGAACAAATGGGTGGAATTTGTCGGTAAAAAAGGTGGTTACGGAAGTGACCTTGCTGCGAATGGAACAGTAAAAAATCAAGAAGAACTGGATAATATTATTGGAAAATATGCTTACGGATACAATGTCGTAGCAGGAAGAGTAAATTATCGGGATGAGATAAAACTGGCAAATGGCGGAGCAGCTGGCGGTTATGTTGGATCAATGCAGACCGGAACCATTACAAATGGACAGGCTTATCAGGCGAAGACAATTAAAGGGCTTCGATGCGCCGGCGGTTTTGCGGGAGAAATGATAAACGGCGGAGCAGCAAAGCTTGGAGGAGTTGATATCCTCGGTCTTAATCTGCAATTAGGACAAATGCTACAGGTACTTAATGTCTTTGTGCCAGTAATCAAGAAATCTTCGGTAGAGGGTTATCAGAGTGGACTGATTGTCCAGTCAGAAGGTGTAGATGACAAGAATATCTGTGGTTATGCCGGAGGTTATGTAGGAAAACTGATTGGTGGACAGATCTGGGGCGAAAATAATGCTCACTGCCAGGTTACAAAGCTGAGACGAGTTGACGGAAGAAGTTATGTCGGTGGATTCGTCGGAAGCTCAAGACCGGGAAGTGTAGCAACACTGAATCCAACTGCAGGAGAAGGATTACTCAGCCAGCTTCTGAATAAACTGTTAAGTACACCGGCAGATTTGATAAAAGTATTAAATGCTACAGTCGCAACGATCCGTTATGCAGATGTGGAAGCCTGGGATGACTGGGGAATCATCGTAAATGGTGCTTACGCAAGTGGAAGTAATAACACTTCTTATGCAAAAGCAGCCGGAGGATTTGCCGGAAATCTGGAAGGAACTGTACTCGGTAAGAAGGATACGGAAGAGGCAGGAGTTTCTATACAGAATATCCGTTCCGTAGTCGCAGGTGAATATGCCGGAGGATGCTTCGGTGTTGCTGATGTAGCCGGAGTTGCCAATATCAGCGCAGGAAATGAAACCTCGCTACTTGATAAATTGTTAAAGCTTGGAAGAACCGATGTGCTGGATGCATTTAGAAGTTATGTATATTACGGAACTGTAAGTGGAAGTAATGATGCCGGCTTAAGTGTCAGCGCAAACACAGCGATGAAATCCGGACAGAACAATCAGGTTACCTATAGCGGAACAGCCGGAGGTTTTGGCGGCTCACTGTTAAATGGTTCTGTAAAAAACAGTAAAGTAACGAGCTTAAGTAATGTAAGAGGTTTAAATAGTGTCGGAGGATTTGTTGGCTATTCTGGAAAAAGCGGAGTAGTTAAGGCAGACAAGATAGACGTTATTGGAGACAATACAGGACAGTTACTTGGTGGTGCTCTTGGAGTTATGGACATTTTTGGTTCTCATATTGATGACTGTGCAGTTACAGGAACTGATGATGGTTACACAGTACAAAGTACTGGCGGAGATGAGCAGATTGCCGGTGGATTTATCGGATATGCGAATCTTGCGAGAATGTCGAAGTGTACAGCAGGTGATGCGAACAATCAGAAAATTGGATTAAAACAAGTGGCATCAGGAGGAACAGCCGGAGGATTTGCCGGACGAACAAGCTTTGCTTATCTTGCAGACTTGAAAGTGGATTCTGGAGCAGTGAATGTAATATTCTCACTTGTTAATAAACTTATAAAGGTATTGTATCTGGATAAAATCCAGGACTCCAATCTTTTGAAAATCAATCTTGGAATCATCAAGGTGGAAGCACTATATGATGGAAACCTGCTCCATGTAAATCTTCTCGGACTGGATATTTCTGTAGGATTGTCAAAGAAGTCAAAAGATAATCAGCAATCGACAGATCTTGCAATCATTACGATAGGAGATTCATCCATCAGTCTTCCATGTGACGAGAATGGCCTCTTGAATGATACTGATGCAAAATCCAATATCAGTGTAAACCTGATCAAAGCGAATCGTACAAAAATCACTGACAGTAATGTTTACGGTGTAAGCTACGGATACGATGTCTATGCAGGTGGAGCTGGAAACGACAAAGATGGTTCTAAAGATGATGGACGAAGCGGTGGCTTTGTTGGATTCAATGACGAAGGACTTTTAAAGAACAACAACATGTATTACTGTGATGTGGTCCGTGGAACAAAAGATCTTGTCGGACCATTTAGCGGAAAAAGTGAACTGGATACGGTATATGACTTCAATAGCCAGGAAAAGGTGGAAGGCGAAAAGAACAATTACCGTATTTATAGAAAATTGGATCAATCTTTAGATGAAATTAAAAAGAATAACAGTATCTTGAATAGCAGTCATGAAAAGGATGATGCAAGCGGATGGGATATTTATACAATAGGACATATGAATCCGGTAAAGACCTTTGAGACTTTAAAGAATGCTGTTCTGGCAAGCAAGAGTGACTCAGTGAAAGCAGATCTTAATGCCTATGAATCACCAGCAAAAGCAGTATTGATGGCAGATACTAAAACAACATTGAACACAGGAGAAAGTGATACTCCGGAGCCATCCGAGTCACAGGATCCATGTGATGAGCACATCAAGCTGACAATCAATAAAGTTTGGAAGGATTTAAACAATTTTGATAATTCAAGACCAAACAGTATTACGGTAACAATATCACGTACCTGGAAAGATAAGGCAGAAAATGAAACGACAGAAATAGTACCAGGTTACGAGAGTTACACAATAGAAGGTTCCATCGATAAATCTAAATGGCAGGAGGTGATAAAGGAACTCCCGGCATACAAGACAGATGGAGATGAAATTTATTATTACACGTATTCCATCACAGAAGCAAAGGTGGATGGTTATACAACAACGATAGATAAATCGCAAGATGGATTTACCTTCACAATAACTAATAGACATTTCCCAGGTCTTCCGGATACCGGAGGATACGGAAGCTATTTGATTTACCTGATAGCTGTTCTGCTTTTCCTGGTATATTTCGTAATGAGATATAAAAAATGCAAGGAAAATAAAAAAGCAGAAAAACTATAAAAAAAATTCTCAGGAAAAGGAGACAATAGTTATGAAGAAAATGAAAAAAATCATGGCATTAATGCTGGCAGCGATTATGATGATGGCTATGTCTGTCACAGCATTTGCCGCAGAAACAACACATTCACTTACTGTGAATGTAAAAGGTGGACAGAATCTGAAAGGTCAGACAATCAATCTGTACAAATTATTTGATGTAACAGAGTCAGGAAAAGGACAGAAGAAGAACTATGCTTATACTGTAAATACACAGTATAAGGCTGCACTTGCAAGTGTATTAAACATCGCTGAAGCTTCTAAAGATGAAAAGTTTGCAGCGGCAGTTACTAAACTTGGAACTGATCATAGTACTGAAGTACAGAAGTTTGCAAATGATTTTACTGCAGATGCACTGACAAAGAATTTATCAGCTACAGTAAATTCTGGAAAAATCACAGAAGAAAATAAACTATCTTATACATTTGATAATTTAGCAGATGGTTATTATCTTGTATATGTAACAGGTGGAAAAGAGATTCAGTCTTCTTTAGTTACTGTAGATGCAACAACAAATACTGTAAACTTAAAAACAGAAGCACCAAGCATTACTAAAACAGCAGATAAAGGAACAGCTGAAATTGGTCAGGTAGTAACATATACAGTAACAGGCGAAATCCCAGATACAACAGGATATGTTGAATATGTATATAAAATCCATGATGAATTATCAGCAGGTCTTGATTTTGTAAACGATGCAAATGGAACAGCTCTTGGAACAGGTGCTACAACAGTTAAAGTAACAGTAGCATTTAAAGATGCAACAGATGCTAGTACAGCACCAAAAGAAGCAACATTTGATTCTACAAACAACAAAAAAATGAGTCTTGACCTTTCTACATGGGTTAGAGATAATCAAGGAAACAAAGGAAAAGCATTTACTGTTACATATTATGCAAAAGTAAACAAAGATGCAGAAGTAACAAATAACAACAAGGCTTCATTAGAGTACGGAAACAATCCAAGCGATACAACAACTACAACACCAAGTGAAGCAAAAACAAATACTTATCCATTAGATATCAACAAGATTAAAAAAGGAACTGAAGAAAAGTTAGCAGGTGCAAAATTTAGATTATATTCAAGCGAAGCTGATGCTAAAGCAAATGATGAATCAAAAGCGATTAAAGTATCTCCTGTAGTTGCAGGTAACTATGTGGTAGATCCAGCATCTACTACTACAGAATTTGAATCTGTAAAATCAATTGAAGAAAAAGGTTATAACCTTCATATTAATGGTCTTGAGGCTAAAGACTACTGGTTAGTAGAGACACAGGCTCCAGAAGGATTCAACAAGTTGACAGATCCAATTAAAGTTACAATTACAAAAGATGGCGATACAAATTGGACTATTAAGAAAAACGATACAGCAGAAAACGATAAAATCATCGATGTAGAAAACAGCACAGGTTCCATTCTTCCATCCACTGGTGGACGTGGAGCTATTGTATTTGCTGTAATCGCAGCTCTTCTTGTATTCGGTGTAGCAGTAAGCTTCATCCGTGATAAGAGAAAAGAAGCATAATAATTTTACCAGAGATACAAGATAATATTTAAAGAATGGGCGGTTATCTTCTACGGAAGGTAACCGCAATTCCAAGTATAACAACAGGGAGAATGAAATGAAGAGTAAGAAGAAAAAAAAGAAGATAACAATAAAAGATATTATTCGTTTGATCGTGCTTTTGGTTGCATTCTCCGTATTGTTATATCCAACGTTTAGTAGTTATTTGAATGAAAAGAATGGTTCCAAAGTTGTATCTTATTATGATGAGGAAAGTATAAAGTTAAGTAAGGCAGAAAAAGAGCAGATGTTGGAAGAGGCGAGGGCATATAATAAGGAAATGCTGGGAAATATTGATTTGATTGATCCATTTTCGCAAGAAGATGTGGAAATAGATGCTCGCTATGAGGAACTGTTGAACGTAGATGGTTCTGGAATGATGGGATACATTCGTATTCCTAAGATTAATATAGAACTTCCAATCTATCACGGAACAAGTGAAGCTGTGCTACAGGCAGGTGTCGGACATTTCTGGGGTACATCTCTTCCTGTAGGTGGAGAAAGTACACATACAGTTCTGACAGGACATAGAGGTCTTCCGACAAAAACACTATTTACCAATATGGATAAACTGGAAGTAGGGGATATTTTTTACATTAAAGTCTTAGATGAAACCCTGGCATATCAGATTGATCAGATATTAACGGTTTTGCCACAAGAGACAGATAGCTTGTCCATTGAACCTGGTAAGGATTATGCAACACTTGTTACTTGTACACCATTTGCAATTAACACACACAGACTTTTAGTACGTGGAGAGAGAATACCTTATGAAGAGGCAACAAAGCAAGAGCCGGATACAAATATAAAACCGGAGTTATCTTTTACTGCTAAAGTGCTGATTGCAACAATTATAGTAATCTTCATAGGGCTGATGATAGCTGTAATTTATAGTATACGAGATAGAAAAAGGAGGAAAGCAAGGTGCGAAAGAAGATAAGAAGTATTCACATTATTTTATTCGTTATGCTTTTTCTTGTCGGTAGTTTTATAGATATTTCAACAATCCATGCTGAAGCAGGAAGTAGAACAGGAAGCACTCAAATTATTTATAAAGGGAGAAATAGTTCGGATAAAGAAGTGACTCTTTCCGGAGCAAAGTTCTCGATATTTCCAATTCAATATATGAAAAATGATGAGTTAGTCTGGGAAGATGGTTTTAAAGATTCAGGGATATCATTACAAGATACCAGTGCAGAAGCAAGAGAGAAACAAGCAAAACAATTGTTTGCATTTGCGAAAGAAAATAATATTTCCGGATTAATGCAAGAAACAGATACTTCGGGACGCACGAGTTTTGGAGAATTGGATGAAGGAATTTACCTGCTTGCACAGATTGGAAATGTAGAAAGTGGTACAGATAAATTTGAATCTGCGCCATTCCTTGTTAATATTCCATCTGAAATCAATGGAAATGTAGAATATAAGGTAACGATAGAGCCAAAAGCTGAATGGGTTTCATCAGAAACACCACCGAGCAATCCAGATAAGCCAAAGGATACGACACCTTCAAAACCGGATAAGCCAAATACTATTCAGAAAATAATAAATACGGTAAAAACCGGAGATACAACAAATATAGTTGCATGGTTTTTAATAGCGATTGTTAGTCTTGGTTTGATTGTAGGACTCTATAAAAGAGAAAAATGAAGTAGCTATTATTTAAAGAAAACTGATCCATTGCGGTGGAATCAGTTTTCTTGTATTATACGTCTTAAAACGTTGCAAACACTAATGTTGAAGAGAGGATGCAACGGTACGAGAGATATCGTTGTTTGATATTTGAGGAGCATTAAGCAGTGCTGTGAAATTCTGTCTGATGATATCCAGTGTCTTCTGCTTTTTCGGCAATTCCTGCTTTTCACGGACAGTAGCAGCCTGTTCAGATTCAAGATTTTCTATCCGCTTCTGGATTTTATTAGAGCTTGGGATTTTGGTAATACCGAGATCCTGCAGCTCTTTTTTTAGTGAATCGTGGAGTTGGTATTCTGCTTGATGTTTGGTCCGGTATGCGTTTGGATTTTTAGCAGATTTGCAATCTTTAATCACTTTACGGCAGTGCATTCTATAATGGTATCGTAATTTAAGACACTTCAAGAGACATTTCTTAATGAATCTGATATACTGTAAACACTACAGAAAGGGGGGATTTTCTCCCCTACCCAGTTACATATATCAGTTCATTATAAAATGCTTAGATTTTTGTCTTGACAACTGAACCACTATATTGCAAAATACGTGAAGAGTTGAGGCGTTTTTGGATTAAATTAAAATTAGGGAAAAGGCATGTGAAATACGATGATGAAAAATA